>LSQX01032177.1_pt1 | contig 24067 bp, 15 predicted proteins | sample 654561 | NCBI WGS metagenome assembly LSQX01 (sample SAMN04489861, study PRJNA283612) | anaerobic digester metagenome | isolation source: 4 biogas reactors fed with cattle manure at either 37C or 55C with and... | place: Denmark: Kongens Lyngby | collected 2014
TTGAGGTCGGCGATTTCGTTTTTGCGTCCCAGAATGGAGGAAGAAACCGGGATTTCCTTGCGTGAACCGCCGATAAAAACGCCGTTCTGAGTCAGTACCTCGCAGGACTGGGTTACGAACTCGCAGCGACCTGGGCAAGAACTCCAGAGCTTTGCTGCCTGAGCCAGATCGGGCACGATCCAAGCCTGACCCAGAAGCCGCTTCAGGAGCGGCAGGACCGATTCCTCCGCCTCGACGATATCGAGCACCCGCACCGGAGGCTGCGCTTCCCCGGAGCCGGAAAAATCGGGAGCCGAGGTTTCCCCGGAATCGTTCGCGGAGTTGAGCGCCTCACCCCAATTCAGAGGGGCAATGGAGGCCGTCCCTTTTTTGGCGTTCCTGAGATGGTCCAGAATGGACTGAGCCGATTCGGGCTTTTCGGATAAAACCAGTTGCAGATGCGTTCCCAGAAGCGCCTCGACCGCATTGACATAGGGTGCGGGGATGCGAATCTGATCCACCAGAGCCCCGAGGACTCCCTGAGCCTTTTCTTTCAGGAGTGCTGCGGCACCGGCAGCGAAACCTTCACGGCTGGACTGGAGCTGCTCCAGAACATTGAGGCGGGATTTTCGGGTGGCGATCTGGCGGAAGAGCTCCTCCTGCTGATGACTTAAAGCGGAGTTTTCGGATTGGAAAGCGCCCAGCTCGGACTGCAGTTTCTGGAGTCGGCCCCGTTTTTCCTCGCCGATTTCCTTATCGCTCTGGGCTACCTGGTTGAAATCCTGAATTTTCTGTTCCAGCTTTGTCGTTTCTTCCTGATTCTGAGCGAGTTCGGATTGGAGCTTTTCCAGACGGACCCGGTTGCCCTGCTTCTGAATATCCAGGGAATTGATTTGGGAGCGCAGTCGGGAGAGCTTCTGGGCGATCCCGAGGAGCTGGTTCTGGAGTGTCCTCAGGGCGCTCTGCCGGGCAGAGAGGGAGGCCTCCAGAGATTGGAGCGTTTCGGCCCGCTGCTGCCGGAGTTGCCGGGCATTTTCCAATTCCTGCCGGGCGCTCTCGAGAGAAAGCTCGATCTCCCGGGATTCCTGCTCGGCGCTGAGCTTTTTCTCCATGGCCGATTGAATCTCGGAAGAAGCCGTTCCCAGACGAAGGGTGTTTTCCTCGATGCGTTCGCGGTTAAACTCCATTCGCTCGCGGAGTGAATCGACCTGAGCACGGGTTTCGCGGCTCTGCTGCTGACGGGTGTTGAGGGTCTCCTCGAGCTCTTTTTCCTCCTGGCGCGATTGATGAATCCGCTCTTCCAGTGATTGAATATCCTGCTGGTCCAGAGCGATTTGTTCCTCAAGCTTCCGGGCTTCTTCCCGGCGGTTCTGGAGCTCGTCGGAGGTCTGGTGGTAAAAGTGGTAGTAGTAATGAGTCTCCAGGAAGCGGAGGTCTTCGGCCAGCGTTTTATAGCGGCGCGCTTTGCCGGCCTGGCGCTGGAGCGAGACTATCTGGCGCTTCATTTCGCGGATGGTTTCGGTGATTTTACCCAGATTGATCTCGGTCTGGTCGAGTTTGCGCAGGGCCTCTTTCTTCTGAGCCTTGAAGCGGGTGATCCCGGCGGCTTCCTCGAAAATCATGCGGCGGTCTTCGGGGCGGCTGCTCAATATCTGCGTGATATGCCCCTGGGCCATGATGCTGTAGCTGGTCCTGCCTACGCCCGTGCCCAGGAAAAGTTGCTGGATGTCCTTCAAGCGGCAGGGCGTCTTATTGAGGAAATATTCGCTGGCGCCATCCCTGAAAATTCGGCGCGTCACCGTCACTTCATTAAAAAGAACCTCCAGATTAGCCGCGCGGAGCTGCTCCTGATCTACATCGCAAATCGTGAGGGAGACCTCCGCCATGGAGAGAGGACGGCGGGTCTCGGTGCCGTTAAAAATAATATCAGTCATCTCTCCGCCGCGAAGCGCCTTGGCGGATTGCTCTCCCAGAACCCAGCGGATGGAATCGGCTACGTTGGATTTGCCGCAACCGTTGGGACCGACAATAGCGGTGATGCCCGGAGGGAAGTCCAGGCTCGTCTTATCTGCAAAGGATTTGAAACCGAGTATTGTCAGATTCTTCAAATACACGAAAGAATGAAAAAGCGAAAAGCCCTTCAAGTAAAGCTCAAAACCCCGCTTTGGGACTGAAGTTATTCACAGAAAAAAAGCAAAAGCCGTGCTTATTCACAGGGTTATGTGAATAAGTCAGAGAAGACTTGACTTCATAAACCTCTTGGAGGAGCATGAAAGCAGGGTTGTTCTGTGAACAACAAGGTTAGAAAGATTATGCCTACATACGAATACGTTTGTAACAAGTGCGGAAAAGAATTTGAGTTGTTTCAGAAGATGAGCGACGAGCCGATTAAGGTCTGCCCGGATGCAAAGTGCAAGGGTCCCGTCAAGAGACTGATCGGAGAGGGTTCGGGGATTATTTTCAAAGGAGCCGGTTTTTACGAGAACGATTATAAGAAAAAATCCTCCCCCAAGAGCACGGAAACTTCCTCTTCCAAAAAGTAGCGGTTTTTACAGATTAAGTTAGAGAAGCTCTCCCGTTTTTTCGGTTGAGAGCACGTGCTGTTTGTCGCCCTTTTGAAAAGGTTGGGGAAATCACTTGCCCGCAGCACCGCTTTAAACTACCCTCATTGCAGAATGTTTGAAGAGCGCGGGAGAAAGGTGCGGCTGAAATGAGGTGGAGCTTGAACAGAGTTCTGCTGCTTTACCGCTCACAGGCCGGGGCGATTCTCTTTGCCCTCCTCTTGCTCCTGTTGGGGACGGCGGTGAGCATCCTCAAGCCGTGGCCGGTAGCGTTCCTCCTGGATTCGGTGCTGGGGGATAAGGGTCTCCCGGACTGGATGGGAGACTGGGGTACGTGGATCGTCGGGCTTTCCCTGCATTCTCAGGTCATCCTCTGCGCGGCGAGCATCTTCCTCATTCATCTCTTCTCCAGCGGACTGGGCTCTCTTCAGAATTACGTCGTTATCCGGATCGGCCTCAAAGGACTCCGAGCCATCCGCAAGCAGGTTTTTTCCTGGCTTCTGCACTTGTCCCAAAGCTATTTCCTGCGGCATAAACAGGGGGATGTGATTTACCGGGTCTGCTGGGATACTTATTCTTTCCAGACGCTCTTCCAGCATGTCTGGTTTTCTTCAGCGGCCAGCTTCATCTCCATGCTGAGTATGCTTTGGGTGATGTGGTACGTGAACCAGACCCTGACCGTGGTCTCCTGCTTTACGCTGCCGATGCTCTTTCTCGGAATCCGGGTCTACGGCGGGCAGATGAACCGGCGCAGCAGAGAGGCGCATCAGGCCGACAGCCTGGTCGCTTCCTACATTCAGCAGACGGTTTCCTCCATTGTCGCCATCCAGAGTTATTCCCAGCAGAAAAAGGTCGCCGAGAGCTTTGAAGTCTACAACCGCGATGCCTGGTCGCGCCGTTTGCTGCAGCATGCGGCTGAAATTCTTTATCAGACGACGGTGGCGATTATCTTTTCGGGCGGCATGGCGGCCATTATCTGGGCAGGTGCCCGGGAAGTGACGGCAGGGCGTCTGACCGTCGGCGAGCTGGTGGTTTTTATCACCTATCTGAGCCAGTTCTATGAGCCCCTGCAGAAACTGATCTTGGCCGGCTCGACCTTGGCTGATTCGCGCGCAGGCGTGGAGCGTGTTTTCGAAGTGCTCGATACCCAGCCCGAGATCGTGAGCCCCGATGCCGGAAAAGTCCTGGCACCCCTGGCATCGCCCGAAAGTGCTTCTGAGAATGGCTGTTCGGTCGATTTCGAAGGGGTCAGTTTCGGCTATGAACCCGAGCGGCCCGTCTTGAAAAACCTCACCTTCCATCTGAAGCCGGGCGAGTTTATCGGTCTGGTCGGCCCCAGCGGTGCGGGTAAAACAACTCTGGCGCAACTGGTCTGCCGCTTTTTTGATCCCCAGTTCGGGACCGTTCGCCTGGGCGGAGTCGATGTGCGCCAATGGGATTTAAATATCCTTCGCCGTTCCGTCTCCGTTGTCCATCAGGAGCCGCTGCTTCTGCCGGGCAGCATCCGAGAAAATATCCTCTTTGGGCGGGAGGAGGTCACCGAGGAGGAGATGATCGAAGTTTCCCGGAAAGTTCATGCGCATGACTTCATCATGCAGTTGCCGCAGGGCTATGAAACCGAAGTGGGTGACGGACAAAACCGCCTCAGCATGGGGCAGATGCAGCGAATTTGCCTGGCCCGCGCATTGCTCAAGGAGTCCCCGGTTCTTATTCTGGATGAGCCGACGAGCTCGCTGGATGCGGAAAATCAGCGGCAGGTCATGGACGCTCTGGAAGAACTGGCTCAGGATCGGACCACTCTCGTCATCGCGCATCGACTCTCGACCCTGGCTCGGGCCTCACGCATTCTGATCCTGGTAGATGGAGAAATCCAGGCCGTCGGAACCCACGAAAGCCTCTTGCAGAAAAGCGAATACTATCGCCGCGCGGTGGAATCGGCCCAGCGTCCGCTCAATGCCGGAGCCTTTTCCGGCGATTTTTAGCCCGGGAATAACCGGAAAGATTTTGGTAATAAAGGAGAATTTTCGCCATTCAAGCGGAATATTTTGATTGTCCCTTCATATAAATGGGGCGATACTGCCTCTTAGCGGTAAAAACTGTCATATGATGAGCGAGAAAAAAGTACGAATTGGAATCGTGGGACTGGGGAATATGGGACGCTTCCACGCCGACTATTTATTGAAGGGAGAGGTTGCCCGTGCCCAGCTCACTGCCGTGAGTGATGCCTTTCCGAAAAGTCTGGAGTCTTACGCCGACAGAGTATCCGTTTTTGAGAGTTGCGAAGAAATGGTCCGCTCCGGGAAAATCGATGCGCTCCTGATCGCCACTCCGCACTACTTCCACACGGTGCAGGGGATTGACGCCCTGCATCAGGGCCTGCATGTTTTGACCGAGAAACCGATCTCCGTTCACAAAGCCGATTGCGAGCGCCTGATCGCCGCCCATAATAAACCGGGGCAGGTTTTCGCAGCGATGTTCCAGCTCCGGACCGATCCGAAGTTTGAAAAAATCAAGAAACTGATCTCCTCCGGCGAAATGGGGCAAATCGTCCGCGTGAATTGGATCAATACCGATTGGTTCCGCACCGAGGCCTATTATGCCAGCGGCGGCTGGCGCGCGACCTGGAAAGGCGAGGGTGGCGGAGTCCTCCTCAACCAATGCCCGCACAATCTGGATTTATTGCAGTGGTTCTGCGGGATGCCCTCCAAGGTGCGCGGTTTTGCGCAACTGGGCAGGTATCACGATATTGAAGTAGAGGATAACGTGAGCGCTTTTCTGGAGTATTCCAATGGCGCCACAGGTATCTTTGTGACCAGTACCGGCGAAACGCCCGGCACCAACCGTTTGGAAATCGCCGGCACCCGCGGACGCCTCGTTCTGGAGGATGGCATTATCAGCTTTACCCGCAATGAGACGGATATGCATATATTCTGCGAGGAATCCAAAATCGGTTTCGCAAAGCCGGAAGTCTGGGAGGTTGATATTCCCTATGCGGATACGGGTGCACAGCACAAGCGCATTACCCAGAATTTTGTGGATGCCATTCTCGACGGAGCCAGCCTGATCGCTCCGGCTCGGGAAGGAATTCATTCTGTCGAGCTGGCCAACAGCATCCTCTACAGTTCATTGATCGGCCTAACAGTGGAGCTGCCGCTCGATAGCAAAGCCTATGAAGATAAGCTGAAAGAATTGATCGCCCAATCGACCCACATCAAGCAGAAGCGCGAGGTGGAGGGCGGCGATTTCTCAAAGTCATTCACAAAATAATATCAGGAGAGAGCAATTGAATACGAAGATGATTTTAATGGGAATCAGCGACGAGGCCGGCGCATTGATGAAACTCCAGATCCGGGCCACGCGCGAACTGGGATGGAACTACATTGAAGCCCGTTCGGTGGAAGTGCCCGGTTTCCCCAAGGCCAATATCCACGATCTGCCGCAGGAGGCTTTTAACATTGTCGAGAGGCAGCTCAAGGATTCGGGAGTCGGCGTCTATTGCTTCGGCTCAACCATAGGCAACTGGGCTAAGAAAATTACCCAGCCTTTCGAGCCGACCCTTGAAGAGGTGGTCCGGGCGATTGAGCGAATGCAAACTCTGGGCACACGCTATATCCGCGTGATGAGTTTTGCCGTTGAGGCAGGCACCGAGCAATATGAAGAGGAGCGCTTCAGGAGAATGCGCGAAATTACCCGCAGATTTCTGGATGCCGGCATCACGCCGCTCCACGAGAATTGCATGAATTATGGGGGAATGAGCCCGGCGCATGCTCTGCGGCTCCTGGAAAACGTCCCCGGACTCCGCTGGGTCTATGATACGGGGAATCCCATTTTCAACACTGACCGCAGCAAACCCGAACCGCAGCCCAAGCAGAATGGCTGGGAATTTTATCAGCAGGTGAAGCCCTTTATCGACCATGTCCATGTGAAGGATGCCTACTGGGATGCGGATAAGAACGAGGCCATCTACACTTTCCCGGGCGAGGGGCAGGGGTACGTGAAGGAGATCCTGAGCGACCTGAAGAAAAGCGGTTACAATAAGGGTGTCAGCATCGAGCCCCATATTGCCGTCGTGTTCCACGATGCAAGCGTCAGCGCTTCGGCAGAGATGCAGTACCGCTCTTATGTTGAATACGGAGAGCGTCTCAAAAAACTCATAGAAACAATTTAAGTATTATTGAAGATGAAAAAATGGTTCGTGTTATTGTGTGCGGCCTCCTTCTGGATGTTTAGTCCCTGCGGCAACGCTGCGGAGCTCAAAATCAATTGGAGCGAAGGTTTCCACGATGAGGATTCTCTCAGCCATTGGCAGGGCGGCTCGGAAGTAAAGTGGATGCCAGGTCTGGAAAAAGGCAATGCGGTTCATTTCAAGAAAGATTCAGACCGGGGCGGCTCGGCGATTCAGTACCCGCTTCCCAAGGAATTATTGGGACCGGGCGAGCTCTTTTGCAGCGCCTGGATTCGCTGGCAGAATGTGAGCGAAAAACCCCAGAGCTGGAACGGCGTCAAGTTTATGCTCGTGATGGATTCACCCAACGGCAGGAGCTGGCCCCAACGTCAGATAAATTCCGGCAGTTCGGATTGGACGGAGATAAGCTTCATTGCACCGATAACTCCCGGCGCGACTTCGGTCGTGTTGCACCTGGGCTTGGAAGAGGTTTCCGGCGAGGCATGGTTTTCGGATGTGAGAATCGAGAAGCTTCAGTATGACTTTGTTGCCGATGCAAAGCTGCGTCGGCCCGAGATGGAGAAAACTCACCCGCAGGAGCGCCTTCGCGGTGCGATGATTTCGCCCTCCTCCTTCACGATTGAGGACCTGGACGTGCTCCGTTCCTGGGGAGCGAACCTCATGCGCTGGCAGTTGATTTATACTGGCAAGACTCCCACCGATGAGGAGTACGACGCCTGGCTGGATCGGAGTCTGGATAAGCTTGATACTTTCCTGCCCGAGATCGTGAAGAGGGATATGCTGATCGCGCTGGACCTGCATTCGCCTCCGGGCTCCGGACTGGGCGATAGCGGCTACGTCACCAGTGGCGGCGGTATCTGGACCGATCAACGCTATCAGGATAAATTTGTCCGCATCTGGGAAAAGATCGCCCTCCGTTATAAGGGTAAGGCCGGTATCTGGGGCTTCGACCTCATGAATGAGCCGGTGGATGATGAGTTCACTCGCGGTGTTGCCCGCTGGCATGGTACCGGCAAAAATCAATCGCTGGCAGAGAGAACCGCCCGTGCCGTTAGAGCGATTGACCCCGAGCGCACTCTCATTATTGAGCCGAACCACTGGGGCGGTGTGGAGGCCTTGAGCGGGTTCCGTCCGCTGGCTCTTGGCAACGTGGTCTATAGTCCGCATTTCTATACACCGCATGTCTTCACCCATCAGGGTTTTGGTGGCCGGCCCGGTTCAGTTTCCTACCCGGGCGAGATCGACGGTGTCCACTGGGATAAAGAGCAGATGCGAAAAGCTCTCCAGCCCGCTGTGGAATTTCAGAAGAAATATAACGTGCCGATTTACATGGGCGAGTTCTCCGCCATCCGCTGGGCTCCGGGCAATAGCGCTTACAATTATCTCCGGGATTTGACCGATCTCATGGAGGAATATGGCTGGGATTGGAGCTACCATGCGTTTCGTGAATGGGATGGCTGGAGCGTCGAGCACGGCACTTCTCAGGAGGACCGCAGTCGGAGCGCGACACCCACTGACAGACAGAAATTACTGATGGAGCATTTTCAGAAAAACTTTAAAAAGTAGTTATGATTATTGAATCCGTAGCTTATCCGCGCGCCGGTTTGGTGGGAAATCCCTCCGATGGCTACCACGGTAAAACGATTTCGTTTACATTCAGTAATTACCGGGCCAGTGTCCTCCTTTATGAAACGCCCGAGCTGGAGATTCTTTCCAATAGCCGCGATGAATCCAAATTCAAAAACATCGAGGATTTATCCGGCGACGTGCTGCTCAATGGCTATTACGGCGGGATCCGTCTGCTCAAGGCGAGCATCAAGGTTTTTCATGATTACTGCAAGGCCAATGGCGTCAAGTTGGATGGGCGTAATTTCACTTTGCGTTACCAGACCAATATCCCGAGCCGTGTTGGTATGGCCGGCTCCAGCGCGATTATTACGGCTTGTATGCGTGCTTTGATGAGCTTCTACGGGCTGCGAATCCCGAAGCCGGTTCAGGCCAACCTGATTCTCTCTGTGGAGAACAAAGAGCTTGCGATACCAGCCGGGCTGCAGGACCGCGTCGCTCAGGTTTATCAGGGCCTGGTCTATATGGATTTTGACTGGGAATTCATGCGGGCTCACGGGTACGGGCGCTACGAGTATCTGCCCTTAAAAAAACTTCCTCCGATCTATATTGCTTATCGTGACGAGATGAGCGAGGGGACCGAGGTTTTCCATAACGATATCCGCGGCCGCTACAATCGCGCTGAGCCCGAAGTGCTCAATGCCATGCGCTTTTGGGGAGAATTGACCGATAAAGTCAGCGCGGCCATTCGTGCCGGCAAAGGCCATGAAGAATTAGGGCCGCTCCTGAATTCCAATTTCGATAAACGCAAAGAGATTTACCAAATCAGCAAAGGCAATCTGGAGATGGTGGCGGCGGCCCGCTCGGTGGGAGCCAGCGCCAAGTTCTGCGGTTCCGGTGGGGCCATTGTCGGCACCTATCGGGACGAGGCGATGTATGGGGAACTCAACAGGGTTTTGAGTTCGCTCAATATCAGCCTCTTCAAACCGCAGTTTGTCGAGCCCCTTGATTAAGGTAATTAAGAAAAAAGAGCTTTTAAGTGAGTAAAACAATTATGAATAAAATCTATCTATTGAGCGCCGGTTTGTGTTGCGCTCTCCTGGTCGGGTGCGATTCGCTCCCGGAAAAAAAAGGATACATTGGAAATTCTTCCTATGTATCTACGAAACTCCTGAGCCTTACAGGATGGCAACGTCCGAATGTGGTCTCAAACCCTTCAACACAGTTGGTGGGGGATGCCAAGGTTTCTTATGACATGGGGCTTGAGCGCCTGACCAAAGCGCCCTTTGATAAGGATTTCATTCTGGCGGATGTGAACTTCAATCAGAAACGCTGGTTCACGAATTTCAGTGGTGATATTTCCGGCCGCTTCATTGAGGTGACCTCCGATGCCTCCGCTGCCGATAAACCCTGGCCCGAGGTCCTGCCCGCTTTGCTCGATGAAATCGGCAAGTATCAGAAAGAGGATGGGCACTTCGGCGCACCGGTCGATTGGAGTAAGCCGATTGATTTTGACCCGACAACTGATCAGACGCTGATGATGCCGATTCTCTGGGGCAATGCCCGCCTGCTCCTGGGCCTCACCGCGGCGACAATGAAGTTTGACCATCCGGGCGTGAAGGAAGCCGCGATCAAGCTGGGTAATTTCTACGTCAATACCGTCTATCCGCGCTTCTGCGATCCGACCCGCATGGATGAGTACCGCACTGAAGGCCAGTATGCCTCGGCATACGTAACCTGCGTGTTTGAAGGAATGGAGGGTTTACTGAACCTTTACCATATCACCGGAGACGAACGCTATCTGGATACGGCCTGCAAGTTTGCCGATTTCCATGAAGCTTTTGACGTTCTGCCCGTGGGCCACTCTCACGGGAGTTTGAGCCAGACCAGTATGTTAGTGAGGCTCTATGAACAGACAGGGAATAAGAAATATTTGGACCGCGCTGTTCAGCGTTGGGATGCAGCCGTCTCGGGCGGGTATGTGAACCCGGCCGGCAGCGTGCTCGAGAAATTCTGGGTGACTGGTTACACGCGCGATGAAGGCTGCTCTGAAGGTGACTGGCTGCGCCTGAACCTGCTTCTCTGGGCCAATACGGGCCAGACCCGCTATCTGGATATGGCCGAGCGTCTCTATTGGAACGGCATCAGGCCCAATCAGTGGAGCACCGGCGGTTTTGGCCATCGCAATATCGGCGTGGATGATGTAGGCCCCTTTGCTTATTTGACGCAGTCCCAGGAATCGCTCTGGTGCTGCTCTTTCCATGTACCCTGGGCTCTCCACAAAATGCTTTCCTATCTGGCCGTCGGTTCTGACGCGGGAATATGGTACAACTTCCCGATGAATTTCGAAACGGATGTCGAAGTGGGTGGCAATTCCTGGAAACTGAAATCTCAGCCGGCAGCTAATTCCGCAAACAATCCGGATCTCTTCGCTTACAATCTGGAGATTCAGGGTAAGTCCGGTGCAGCGGTTCCCCCGGTTCACATCCGAGTTCCGGACTGGGCTCAAAGAGTAGAGGTCACTGCCTGGGCCAGTAATAACGATATCGCAAAAATGGAAACGGTAGAGCTGAAGTTAATCCCCTCAAAGAGTCCAGGCCGCAATACCTTCACTGCATTGCCGAAAAAGAATGTGATGGCAGGTAAGCTCATCTATCACGTGGTTTATACGGCGCATCCGTTTCTGGAAGACCGCAAAATGCAGAGGGTGGATTTGGAAAAAGCTCTGTCGGATAAGACACCGCGCCTGGACAGCGTCGTGTATCGCAAGGGTCCCTTTGTCTATATGAATAAGAGCTCGGGCAAGATTGAGGATATTCCGTTTAACGCGGTCAATGAAAAGATGGCCCCCTTCGTCTTCATGGACAATAAGGACGAACCACATTCTTTCGTAAATAACCTGATTCTGGTGAACGAAGAAGCGGCGAAATAAAGAGCTCGCGTGAACTGCGCCTCCGGGGGGCCAATGTCGGCCCCTGAAGCGATGTATAGGGGAGCTCAACCGGGTTTTGAGCTCCCTTAATATCAACCTCTCTAAGCCGCGGTTTGTCGAGCCTTCTGTCAGGCAAAAAAACGAGAGCCTTTAAACTGAGTAAAGCGATTATGAATAAATTCTATCTGTTGAGCGCCGGTTTGTGTTGCGCTCTTCTGGCCGGGTGCGATTCGCTCCCGTCTAAGAAACAATGTTGTGGGAATATGTTCCCTTCGGCCTCGGAACTTCTGTGTTCTGCCGCGTGGGAGCGTCCCCATGTGGACCCTGCGCCTTCAACGCGTTTAGCGGGGGATCCCGGGACCTCCTATGATATGGGGCTCGAGCGCCTGACCAAACCTCCTTTTGATAAGGATTTCATTCTGGCGGATGTGAACTTCAACCAGAAGCGCTGGTTTACGCATTTCAGTGGTGACATTTCAGGCCGCTTCATTGAGGTGGCCTCCGATGTTTCCACTCCCGATAAACCCTGGCCCGAGGTCTTGCCTGCTTTGCTCGATGAAATCGGCAAGTATCAGAAAGAGGATGGGCACTTCGGCGCACCAGTCGATTGGAGTAAGCCGATCGATTTTAACCCGACGACCGATCAGACGCTGATGATGCCGATTCTCTGGGGTAATGGTCGTCTGCTTCTGGGCCTCACCGCGGCGACGATGAAGTTTGACCATCCGGGTGTGAAGGAAGCCGCCATTAAGCTGGGTGATTTCTACGTCAATACCGTCTATCCGCGCTTCTGCGATCCGGCCCGCATGGATGAGTACCGCACTGAAGGCCAGTATGCTTCGGCATACGTGACCTGCGTGTTCGAAGGAATGGAGGGTCTCCTGAATCTTTACCTTATCACCGGGGACAAGCGCTATTTGGATACGGCCTGCAAGTTTGCCGATTTCCATGAACCCTTTGACGTTTTGCCCGTGGGCCACTCCCATGGAAGTTTGAGCCAGACCAGTATGTTAGTGAGGTTGTACGAAGAGACTGGCAATGCGAAATACCTGGACCGTGCGGTTCAGCGCTGGGATGCGGCCGTCTCGGGCGGGTATGTGAATCCGGCCGGCAGCGTGCTCGAGAAATTCTATGTGACCGGCCATACCATGGATGAAGGATGTTCGGAGGCCGACTGGCTGCGCCTGAACCTGCTTCTCTGGGCCAATACGGGCCAGACCCGCTATCTGGATATGGCCGAGCGTCTCTATTGGAACGGCATCAGGCCTAATCAGTGGAGCACCGGCGGTTTTGGCCATCGCTATATGGGCGTGGATGAAATAGGCCCCTTCTCTTACATGAAGCCGTGTGCGGAATCGCTCTGGTGCTGCTCCTTCCATGTTCCCTGGGCTCTCCATAAAATGCTTTCCTATCTGGCCGTGGGCTCTGACGCGGGGATATGGTACAACTTCCCGATGCCTTTCGAAACGGTTGTCGACGTGGGCGGCAATTCCTGGAACGTGAAATCCGGCCCGATAGAGAATATCTCGAACGATTCGGACCTGTTCGTTTACAATCTGGAGATTCAGGGTGCGTCCGGTGCGAGGATTCCCGCAATTCACATCCGACTTCCGGAGTGGGCGCAAAAGGTAGAGGTTAGCGCCCAAATCAATAAAGTCAGCAAAGATAATTCCGTAGAAGTGAAAGAGGTTGAGCTCACGCGGGTGCCCTCAATGGTTCCGGGACGCAACACGCTTTCCGTTTTCACGAAAGAAAAAATAAAAGCGGAGACTCTCACTCTGCGTGTGGTTTATACGGTGCATCCGTTCCTGGAAGACCGCAAAATGCAGAGACTGGATTTTGAAAAGGCTCTGGCGGATAAGACACCGCGTATGGACGGCATCGTGTTCCGCAAGGGTCCCTTTATCTATATGAATAAGAGCTCCGGGAATATCGAGGATATTCCGCTTAACGAGGTCATTAATAAGGTGACGCCCTTCGTCCTCATGGATAATAAGGATGAACCGCACTCTTTTGTGAGCAACCTGATTCTGCCGAACGAAGAAGTGGCGAAATAGAGAGCTCGCGGGAACTGTGCCTCTAGGAGCCTCCAGGGAGTGAAAGTATCTCCCTGTATGCTTGCAAGTGGCGCAGCGCAATCTGCTCGGGTGAGAATTGAGAGCGTGCAACGCTTCTGGAGTTCTCCCCCTTTTCTTTTAAGTTTTGGGGAGAGCTCAGCGCCTGGCGTACCGCATCCTGAAAATCCGCTTCGTTTCCGCTCTCGAAAAGCCAGCCTGTCTCGCCGTGGCGGATGAGGTCGGGAATGCCTCCGATCCGCGAACCGATAACCGGTACACCCGAAGCCATCGCTTCCAGAACCACCATCGGGCAGTTGTCTTCAAGCGACGGGGTCAGAATGAGCGAGCTTTGAGCATAGACTTCCGGAAGCTTGGAGCGCGGGATGTGGCCGTGGAACCGTATCCAGGAGGTATGTTCGCCCAGGAGAGAATAGAATTCCTGCGCATAAGGTGTGCCTTCGACGGGCGCCCCGTATAAATTCAGAGTGAATTGAAATTCCTTTTGCAGGGGAGCCAGTGCCCGGATAAGCCAGTTCTGATTCTTATGATGGCATATGGTCCCGAGGCACGCCAGTTGCGGATTGGAGCTTCCCGAATCGGCAGCTGCGGGTGTTACCCCGAAGAATCGCTCCTCAACCGCATTGGGGATGACCCAGGTGCGTTTGCAGAGCGGTCCCACTTTCTCCTGAGTGTAGCGGCTCAGGGCGATGACTCCTCCGGTTTTGGGTAGAGTGCGAGCTTCGAGCCGTGCCGCAATCCAGTAGAAGGAGAAAGGTCTGGCCCGGTTTACCTGCGCCACCGAGCGCATGTTGCCGTGAATGGTCAACACGTTAGGGAAGCCCGATTTCACCGCTGCCAGAGCGCAGTAGCGCTCAGTGCCCTGACCGTGGACGATATCCGGCCCGATGGCCCGGAGCCGTTCGCGAATCGCGCGGCTACAGCCGCTGTAGAGGCTCTTGAGGTAGCCCCAGGAACCCACCGGCAATTGGTGATAGGCGATGCGGCCATCGTAAATTCGCTCAGGTGCTTGGGAAGGTTGTTTGGAGCAGGATAAAACGTGGATTTCGCAGTCGGGATCCGATGCCGCCAGCCGGGCAAAACCGTTCAGGAGCGCATCGGGCGCCGGACCAAAGAGAGGTGAGGGGAGCTCGTAGCGCCGGAATTCATCCCGGTCATCGGGTATCAGGAAAGCGATTTTCACGGGAGTGAGGGGGTGCTACCCGGGCTAAAAAGAGGCCGCGCGGAGGAGAGTGAAATCGGAGGGGTCTCTCTTCTTTCCTCGCATCCGCGCAGTCGGCCTCTCTTCATTGCTCTTACTCGGCAGAGCCGGATTTACGATTGGTTTTGATCGGCTTATCCGAATCGGGCGAATCGGTTTTTTCTTCCACGATGGGAGTGGTCTCGATATTGGATTGACGGTTCTTCAGGAGTTTTTCCGCCGAACCCTGGTAGAAAATGAGGCTCTCTTTATCCACACCGACTTTGACCCGTTCTCCCGGGTGGATATGGCCGCGAAGTATCTCTTCTGCCAGAGGATCCTGCACCATCTGCTCCACGGTGCGTCGCATCGGCCGTGCCCCATAAACCGGATCATAACCTTTCTTGATCAGGAAATCGCGGGCAGACTCTTCGAGCTCAAGCTCAATATCCTTATGGTGCAAACGCGCGGAGAGCTTGCTCATCTCCAGATCGAGCACTTTGACCAGGTCCTCCTTATTGAGCGGACGGAAGACCAGGATTTCATCAAGGCGGTTGAGGAATTCCGGGCGGAAAGTCTTCTTAGCCTCTTCCATGAGCTGTGCTTTCAGGCGTTCGTTATCCGCTTCTTCGTTCGTGTTTCCGAAGCCGATATTGACTTTCCTCGTCGCCTCGGCCCCCACGTTAGAGGTGAGCAAAATGATCGTATTGCGGAAATCTATCACCCGCCCCATGCTGTCGGTGAGCTTACCCTCTTCAAGAATTTGAAGGAGGATATTCCAGACATCGGGGTGAGCCTTCTCGATTTCGTCGAAAAGCACAACGCTGTAGGGTCTGCGGCGGACTTTCTCGGTCAATTGTCCCCCTTCATCGTAGCCGACATAGCCCGGAGGCGAGCCGACCAGACGTGAAACCGTAAATTTTTCCATATACTCGCTCATATCGAGCTGAATGAGCGATTTGACATCACCGAACATCGATTCGGCCAGCACGTGGCTGAGCAGCGTTTTACCGACGCCAGTGGGGCCCAGGAGCATGAAAACGCCGATCGGGCGTTTGGGATCCTTGAGGTCGGCACGGGAGCGGCGCAGCGCCTTGCTGATGGAGCTGACGGCGGCCTGTTGACCGATCACTCGGGCGGAAAGCTCTTTTTCCATCGAGAGCAGCCGCTTGAGCTCATCCTTTTCCATTCCCCTCAGGGGAACACCGGTCCACTTGGAGACGACCTGCGTCACCTCGGGCTCATCCACGGTCACCTTCTTTTCATCGATGGTCGCACGCCATTGACGGCGGGCTTTCTCTAAAGAGTCGGCTTTCTGGCGTTCGGTATCCCGGAAAAGGGCAGCATCTTCGAACCGTTGTTCGGCGATGGCTTTCTCCTTTTTCTCGCGGGCGCCTTCGATCTCCTTCTCCATTTCCTTGAATTCCGGAGGGATTACCTCAGCGGCCATTCTGCAATAGGAACCGGCTTCATCAATGACGTCGATCGCCTTATCGGGCAGGAAGCGCGAAGTGATGTAGCGATCCGAGAGCCTGACGGCTGCATGGATGGCGGCATCGGTGATATTGGCGCGGTGATGCTCCTCATACTTGGAGCGGATGCCGCGCAGAATGTCGACCGTTTCCTCCAGCGTGGGAGGCTCGACTTTGACACTCTGGAAACGGCGCTCCAGGGCAGCATCTTTTTCGATAAATTTGCGGTATTCTTCCATAGTGGTCGCGCCGACACACTGGAATTCACCCCGGCTCAGAGCCGGCTTGATAATGTTGGCTACATCCATGGCGCCCTCAGCCGAACCAGCGCCTACGATGGTATGGAGCTCATCAATAAAGATAATAATGTTGCGGGCCAGGCGAATTTCGTCCATGAGCGCCTTGATACGCTCTTCGAACTGACCGCGGTACTTTGTGCCGGCAACCATACGGGGAAGGTCCAAACCGACTATTTTCTTCTCGCGGAGGATTTCCGGGACATCCCCGGAGGCGATCTTCTGTGCCAGACCCTCTACGATGGCCGTTTTGCCCACGCCGGCTTCTCCCAGGAGAACCGGGTTATTCTTCGTGCGCCGGCAGAGAATCTGCATGACACGCTGAATCTCATCTGCGCGGCCGATCACCGGGTCCAGAAGCTTGTTGGCTGCCATTTCGGTCAAATCTCTCCCGAAGGTTTTGAGTGCCGATGGAGGCGGCCCTTTCTTGGTGGGAGCTTCTCCGGGCTCGGCATCCTGTATCAATTCCTCCAGGCTGGCCGTCTCGTCCTCTCCCTGACCGGGATTTCCCAGAGTCTTCAAAACTTCATGGCGTGCCTTCTCCAGATCCACATTGAGACTTTTGAGGGCATTGGCGCCTTCTCCTTCGCCTTCTTTGAGGAGACCCAGGAGGAGATGTTCGGTGCCGATATAGTCGTGGCCCAGGCGCCTGGCTTCATGAGCGGAGAGCGCCAACACTTTCTTCACCCGTGCGGTGAAGGGAAGACTGTCGCTCGGCTTTGTAGTCGTGCCTTTGCCCACAGCTTTCTCGACTTCTTTGCGCAGAATCTGCAGGTTGACTCCCAGTTTGTTCAGTACCATTACGGCGACACCTTCCCCGAGCAAAATGAGGCCCAGGAGGAGATGTTCAGTGCCGATATAATTATGTCCCAGGCGAATAGCCTCGGCGTGAGCCAGCTTAAGAGCCTGCTCCGCACGCTGTGTAAAGTTGTTGATGTTGTCGTCTGATGGCATATTCTATTTAAAATATGTAGGGCATTATTTTACCCTTCTTTTTTTTGCAGGACTGGAACCTCCGGTTGCAGGGAGCGCCTCCCGTACCCTGCGGTTTACTTCAGCCCTAGCTTTTCAGGGCCTTGAGTTTGACCTTTTGAGGGGCCTTCAATTTCAAAATCTTCTTTCGGAGAATGTCCGCGCGGGCTCTGTCACGCTGCGGTGCGTCCATATTCTCCTTTGCCGCAAGCTGCAAGTGCCCCCTCTGAGTGATGAGGAAAAGCTCCTCCAGGTCACTGCGCTTGCCTTTGGGGAACATCCCCAGGTCGATACCCAGGCGGATGAAAGAGAGCAGATTCAGCGTTTCTCTTGTTTCGATCGTGTAGCAGTTGGAGAGAATACCCCAGGCTCTGCCGATATGGTTGAGGAGCGTAATCTGATCCTTCTCTTCCAAGAGCGTCTGACGGGCGTTCTCTTCGTTTTTCACCACCTGCCGGATCACTTTCTCCAGACGGATGACGATATCTTCCTCGGTTTCTCCCAGGGTCATCTGGTTGGATGCCTGGAAGAGGTTGCCCAGCGCGTCGGTCCCTTCTCCGTAGATTCCCCGCACGGCCAATCCCAATTTATTGACGGCTCCGACGATCTGGCTGATCTGATCGGTCAGGGCCAATCCCGGCAGGTGAAGCATCGCGCTCACCCGGATGCCGGTGCCCAGGTTAGTAGGGCAGGCCGTCAGGTATCCGTATTCGGGATGGAACGCATAGGGTATCTTTTTCTCCAGCTCTGAATCGAGCTGGTCAATACGCTCCCAGACCTTCCGGATTTGAAAACCGGGCAGAATCGCCTGCATTCGGAGGTGATCTTCCTCATTGATCATCACCGAGATATTCTCTTCCTTATTAATAGCCAGACCGCTGCCGGCCCCGCGGCCGGTATGCTCGCGGCTGATGAGATGCCGCTCCATGAGCGCCAGCTTATCATTGTTGCTGAGGTTATCCATGCTCTCCATGAGGCAGGATTTCATCGGGGGCAGGCTCAGGACAGCGTCGCTGATTCTTTTAAGGATCTGAAGACGCTCCGGTTTTTTGGCCCATGCAGGAAAAGAGGAGTCGCAAAGGTTCCGGGCAAGCCTTGCACGGCTGCTCAGCACGATCACGTCCTCGGGGCCGCGGCGGGCGGCATATTCCGACGAAGGTATAAGAAACTCGGAGAGTGTCATCATTTATCTTTTTCTTCGGATTGCGGAAGCTTCTCTAATTGTTCTTTCAGCTCTTTTATCTCATCGCGTATCTTGGCTGCATACTCATAGTTTTCCACCTCGATGGCCTCTTCGAGCATTCCTTCTTTGGATTCCAAGAGGCCTTGCAGGAGTGTGCGTTCCTCCTTGGGCGTGTGTTGAGTCTGCTCCGTCTTGGCAACTTCAGCTTCTTTGACCGGGGTTGTTTTCTTCTGGGCTGCAGGCCGGACCCGCTTGCGAACAGGCGGCTTGGCATCGGTCTCCTTCTCAACTTCGGGCAACGGCGGCCCATCCAGGGGGATGTGTTGAGGGTGTTTACCTACGTGCCTCGTGCCTCGATGCATCGTCTTGAGTGCTTTTTCAAGCCCCTTCTCAAAAGTGATATAGCAGGAAGGGCAGCCAACCCGCCCGGTTTTGGACATATCCAGCTCCGTATATCCACAGACCGGGCAGCGAAGGCTCGGTTGCTTTACCGCAACCTGTGTAGCCGGTTCTTCGGGTCCAAAAACGCCGGAGAACTTCTTCAGAATTTCGATCATTGAAAAGCCAGCCGGGTCGTCTACGCCGCATTGCTCGGCACAGTCGGAGCAGAGGTCCAGTTTCTTGGATTTTCCGCCCACCACTTGAGTCAAGTGAACTGTCGCTTCGGCTTTGTTACACATCTGGCAAATCATAGATTTTCTATCCTTTCCGGAGAGTTATCTCCTTACTCAACTATAGCCGTTCCCGAGCGTTTCGTCAAATCGTGGAAGAGTGACAAAAGCTTTTTGAAAACGGGTCCCGGAGTCCCTTCTCCGATCTGGCGTCCATCCACTTTAGTGACCGGAATGAGCTCAGCGGCGCTACCGGTGAGGAAACATTCGTCAGCATTGTAGACGTCGTAGCGGGTCACATCCGGTTCAGAAACTTCCAAGCCGGCCTCTCTGGCCAAATCCATCACCGTCCCGCGGGTGATCCCGTAGAGGGCACCGGCCGAGAGCGGAGGGGTAATAAGCTGGTTACGCTTGACGAGGAAAATATTATCTCCCGTACACTCAGCCACATAACCCTGGCTGTTGAGCATGATGGCTTCCTGCACACCTGCGTTATTGGCCTCGATTTTCGCCAGAATGTTATTGAGATAGTTCAAAGATTTAATCGCCGGATTAATCGCATTATGGTGATTGCGGGTCGTCGCAACCGTAATGATGCTCATTCCTTTGGTATAGAGCTCTTCGGGGTAGAGCTGAATCGTGCTGGCAATGATGATAACCTGCGCTTTTTTGCAGCGGTCTGGTCCCAAACCCAATGTACCCTCTCCGCGGGTGACCACCAGGCGGATATATCCATCGCTCAAATTATTGGCTTTACAGGTTTCCACAACCGCACGGATCATCTCTTCTTGTGTCATGGGGATCGTCAAAGCAATCGCCTTGGCGGAGTAGTAGAGTCTCTCTACATGCTCGACCAGCTTGAAGACGCGATTATTGTAGATGCGGATCCCTTCGAAAATACCGTCACCATAAAGCAAACCATGATCAAAAACTGAGATTTTAGCATCAGCTTCGCTAAAATAACTTCCGTTAATGTAAATTTTCATAATTCTGTTCTGCCCAAGAGGGTAGGCTTGACTGGGAGAGGTTCGTGCCCGTGCTCCGGCCATGGCCGATACCGTCCAGGCGATGCATGCTAACATCCTGCAATTCAAATGACCAGTACAAACATTTGAGTTTGTACCGGGGCTTTTCTGCCTTTTCGGGCGTTTTTCCGGAGGCGGAGAAAGGTGAAAAAAGGTCTTTTACCCAAGCCTCCCCTTGTCTATTGGAGGCGGGGAGGTTAGAATGGCAGCGATGAAGGGAAGTAAAGAGTGGGTTACGGTGAAGGTGGAGGACATCATCCCGGTGAATAAGGGGATGGCGGTTTTCCTTCAAGCCGGCAAGAAGCTTTTTGTAATACAAGTGGATATGGGAATGGGGATTGCGATGGGCATGAGCCTGATGGGCAAGAAGAACGAACGGCCGCTGACTCATGACCTCATCTGCTCCCTTTTTCTGGGTTTCGGCATCGAGATGACGCACTGTGTCATTGTCGATATGCGTGAAGAAACCTATCTGGCCCGGCTGAATCTTTTACAGGATAATGAACTGGGTAAGAAAATTGTCGAACTGGATGCGCGCCCGAGCGATTGCCTCGTCCTGGCGATTATGCACCAAAAGCCGATTTATATCTTGCCAGAACTGCTGGAGGTTTTAGACGATGTTCGTCCTCTTTACGAGGAATTGAAGCGTCCACACGATGATGACAAAGACTGATCAACTGGCAGAGTCACCCCTGATTTTTATCTACGGTGAAGATGAGTACTCGGTAAAAGAGCTGAGTCAGGAGCTCTTCGACCAATGGAGAGCCCGCTATGGAGAAACCGATGCGGAAGTGATCGAAGCGGGCGCATCCAATTCTCAGGATGCCCTGAAAGCGCTGGACCGGATGGAAGGCGCTCTGAGGACTCTACCCTTTTTCGGAGGCGCCAAGCTGGTCTGGCTTAAGAATTGCAGTTTCCTTGGGGAAGATCGTGTTTCCGGCGGTGCGGACGTGACCCAACGACTGGCCGAAGTGGCCGATATGCTCAAGAAATTCCAATGGACCGGGGTACGGCTCCTCATCAGTGCCGGCAAGGTCGATACGCGGCGCGTCTTTTTCAAGGCGCTGAGCAAGATCGCCGCTCTTCAGGAGTTCAAGGCTATTTCGATCAAAGACCGCGGCTGGGAGCGCCTGGTGGAGCAGTGGATCCTCAGGGAAGTCAAAGAGAGAGGCAAAAAAATCGAACCCCGTGCCCTCAATACCCTGGTCCTTTTCGTGGGGCCGAACCTGAGGCAAATGGATACCGAGCTTGAAAAACTCTGCCTCTATATCGGGGACGGTGCATCTATCACCGAAGAAGATGTCCTGTCGGTCGTTCCTCAGAATAAACAATCCAAAAGCTTTGCTCTGGCCGATGCCATCGGAGAAAGAAACCTCGCTCGGACCATCCACCATCTGGATAACGACCTGGCGGAGGTGAAGACGAATTCATCGGCCAGCGAGCTGGGGATTCTCTACGGCATTATTTCCAAGGTTCGGCTGATGTTGATTTTGCGCGGGCTTGCCGATCAGGGCTATGCCCGGAGTCGAGGCCGGGATGTGCAGTTCGACCTGCCGCCGGGGTTTCTGCCCGAAGACAAAAAGTTCAACCCCACTTTGATGAATCCCTTCATGGTTTCCAAAGCCTATGAACATGGGATGAACTACACGCTCAGGGAACTGGTCAGTGCGATGGAAAAGCTCTTTGAATGCAATCGCGCTCTGGTTTACACCGGGGGTGATCCGGCCCTGGCTCTCCAGCAGGCTCTGGTCGGGATTGTCAGCAAAAATCAGTAAAGAAGAGAATCGAAGAGACAGTGAATCCCCACTTCAAAGAATTGCTCGCCACGGCGGATGCTCCGGAAAGAATGGAGCTCTTCTACCGCAGAGCGGAGGAATCCGACCCGGTGGTCGCCCATACCCTGGAAGGGATGACTCAAAGGCAGATCGAGCTGCTTTGGCGGGTGGTGAACAATTCGACTTTTCTCACGTCGGTGCTGGAGAATCATCCCGATTGGCTCAAATCGGACGGGGAACTGCACAAAAATTTGTTCGATGAAGAACAGCTCTCCGACCCTTTAACCCTCACTGAACTGCGCCAGGAGTTGGGCGAGCAATTGGTGGACGAAGTGGCTAATCGTGATTTCGAGGCCACGGGCAGGATATTGCACCAATTTAAAACCCGGCACCTCTTCAGAATCGCGGCGCGTGACCTCAATAAGCTCGGCACCACAGACCTCATTCTCCTGGAGCTTTCCAACCTGGCCGATATTTGCCTTCAGGCGGCCTTCCGTCTGGCCTGGCTCTATCTGACCGAGAAATTCGGTGCCCCTTATTGCAAAGATGAAAAGGGCTGTTGGGTAGACGCCGGTTTCAGCGTGATCGGTCTGGGTAAATTGGGAGGCCAGGAGCTCAATTACAGTTCGGATGTCGATCTCATCTTCGTCTACTCCGGAGACGGTTATGTTTTTAAAGAGACACCCCAGCCCGGAGACATCCCCAGAGGTCTTCTCAATAATCATCAGTTTTTCACCCGGCTGGCTGAGGCGATCGTGGATCAGGTGAGCCGGAACACGAGCGAAGGGGTTCTCTATCGGGTCGACCTGCGACTGCGACCTGAGGGTCAGGGCGGCTCGCTGGTGCGCTCGCTCCAGAGCTATGAGAATTACTATTCGCAGTGGGGCCGCACCTGGGAGCGGATGATGCTCATAAAAGCCCGATGCGTTGCTGGTTCTTCGGACCTGGGGGCAGAATTTATCGAGATGATTCACCCCTTCTGTTATCCCCGCTATGTCAGCGTACAGGTGCCCGAGGAAGTGGCCGCGATCAAAGAGCGGATAGAAAAAGAGGTGATTCGCTCCGGAGAGCTTCACCGCAATGTGAAACTGGGCTGGGGCGGAATCCGGGAAATCGAGTTCGTGGTCCAGACGATTCAGGTGCTCGACGCGGGCAAAATGCCTTACCTGCAAGGAGGTAAGACGCTGCGGCTGCTCGAAAAGCTGGCCACTTATGATCGCCTGGATTCGGAAGACTCTCTGATTCTGAAGCAGGCCTACTGCTTCTATCGCGACGTGGAGCACCGGCTCCAGATGGAGGAGAACCAGCAGACTCATACGATCCCGCTCAGCCCGGCCAGGCGGCTTCGGCTGGCACGGCTGATGGGCTTTGAAACTCCAGAGGAGTTTGACGCACAATGCGCCCACTATCAGAAAGAGGTGAGGCGGGTCTTTGAAGAGGTGATCCACAGGAAAAGCGATTCGCCCGATGACGAGCTCACTTTGCCCTCGGATTTTGAAGAAAAAGAAGAGGAGTGGAATCATTTCCTCCTTTGCAACGGATTTAAAAATCCCGAAACCGCCTATAAACTCGTTAAAATTTTCGTCTGCGGCCCGGGCTACGTGCATGTCTCCGTGAGAACTCTGGAGCTGGGGTGGAAACTTCTTCCGCGTCTTTTCCGTTTGTGTCCTTCGGAGCATCGGCTCCGGTTTTCGGGCGAGCAGCAGTGCTTCAAAGCCAACCTGAGGACCCTCTCGGATCCCGACCGTGTTCTGGCCCGACTGGATAGTTTTATTCAGAATTACGGCGGACGCCAGGGCCTCTTCGAAACCTGGTTTTCCTCACCATTCACCTTTGATCTCCTGCTTCTGCTCTTTGACCGCTCGGAGTATCTGGCCGAAGTCGCCATCAAGACTCCGGGTCTGGTGGATGAGATCATGGAAGGCGAGCAGCTGCGGCGCTTCAAGGAGTCGCGCGAGATGCTCCGGGACCTCGAGTATGGGATCGATGATGAGGACCAGCACGGGTGGATTCGCCGCTATCACCGCGTGGAGCTCATGCGCATCGCGATGCGCGATCTCTTCGGAATGTGTGATTTCTCCCGAAACCAGGCTGAGATCAATTGCCTGGGCGAGGCCTGTGTGCAGTATGCCTTGCGTGTGGTGATGAAGAAATTCCGCCTCAAGAAGCCTCCCTTTGCCATCATCGGGATGGGCAAGTTCGGAGGCCGCGAGCTGACCTACGGCAGCGACCTGGATATTCTCTTTGTCTGCAC
>LSQX01164120.1_pt2 | contig 24064 bp, 17 predicted proteins | sample 654561 | NCBI WGS metagenome assembly LSQX01 (sample SAMN04489861, study PRJNA283612) | anaerobic digester metagenome | isolation source: 4 biogas reactors fed with cattle manure at either 37C or 55C with and... | place: Denmark: Kongens Lyngby | collected 2014
TCAGTGGTTCTAAAAGTCTCTGTGGTAAAAAACATCATTTGGTTGCGGCTGTGCTGCAGCATGTGTGACCTGATTGATCTGGTTCAATTCGAAAAGATCATTGGGTTGCAGTTTTGCTGTGCTGTGTTGATTGAGTCCATTCAATGCCCCATTCCCGTAGGTTTGATAAATCAATCTCTTTTCTTTTACACTTGATATCGGGCCTGAGGACAGCGAAAGCCGTCAGATTCACAGGTTCGGATTAAATCAAATTATAGAGGAGATCTGTCATGTCTAAAAAAGCCATTGGTGCCGTTACCTTTGACCTGTGGGACTGCATGTTCTGCGATGAGACGGATGAGCCCAAGCGCGCTCTGGCGGGATTGCCCCCGAAAAAGGTTGCCCGCCGTCAGTTGCTTCATGAGGCTCTTGAAGCGGAGGCACCCATAGATCGTGCTCTGGTGGATCTCGCTTTTGATACGGCTGATGCGGCTTTCCGCAAAGTCTGGCACGAAGAGTTTGTGACCTGGACCACCCGTGAGCGTGTGGAGGTGATCCTTGCGGCATTGGAAAGAAGCCTTCCCGAAGCATCTCTGGCTCGGGTGGTGGACGGGATTGAGCGCATGGAAGTGGATATTTCTCCTGACATGGCTCCGGGTGTGCGTGAATCTCTGGCGCAGCTGAAAGAAAAATACAATCTGGCTGTCATTTCCGATGCCATATTTTCGCCGGGCCGTTATCTGCGTCAGTTGCTGGAAAAACATGACATGCTGAAATATTTTGATTGTTTCGTTTTTTCCGATGAAATAGGGAAAAGCAAACCGCATCCGGCTCTTTTTGAGGCTGTGGCCAATCATTTTGATATTCAGGTGGACGAGATTGTTCATATTGGTGACAGGCCGCACAATGATATCGGCGGACCTCATGCCGTAGGTGCCCGGGGGCTTCTGCTTACGGTGGTGAAAGACCGGCCTCTGGACGGACATGTTCCCGATGCAGTCTGTGACGATTACGCCAGGCTGGCCGATGTGCTGGCTTCCATGGAACCCTGAGACTGACCAGGAATTTTCTGACCTTCTTCGGAAAGTATGAACTATGGCCATTTTTGACCTGCCACTGGAAGAGTTGAATGACTATGAGGGGCGCAACCCGCGACCGGCCGATTTTGATGTCTACTGGGATACGGCTTTGGAAGAGATGCGCACCCTCCCGTGCTCAGTGGAGTTGATCCCAGCCGCTTTTCAGACTTCTTTTGCGGAGTGTTTCCATCTGTATTTCACCGGTGTCCGGGGGGCGCGTATTCATGCCAAGTATCTGCGGCCCCGTGGGGCTGAAAAGTCCCACCCGGCCCTGCTTCTTTTCCACGGTTATACGGGAAGTTCAGGGGACTGGACGGACAAGCTGGGCTATGTGGGTCAGGGCTTTTCTGTTGCCGCTCTGGACGTGCGCGGTCAGGGCGGTCTTTCTGAAGATCCCGGCGGGGTACGGGGTAATACTCTGAACGGTCAGATCATCCGCGGCCTGGACGATGCTCCGGAAAACCTCTTTTTTCGTCAGGTTTTTCTTGATACGGCGCAGCTGGCTTCCATCGTCATGGCCTTTGACGAAGTGGATCCGACCCGTGTCGGTGCCATGGGCATGTCCCAGGGAGGCGCTCTCAGTCTGGTCTGTGCGGCTCTCGAACCACGGATAGCCCGTCTTGCGCCCATGTGCCCCTTTCTCTGCGATTATCAGCGTGTTTGGGAGATGGATCTGGCTGTGAACGCCTATGGCGAAATCAAAGAATATTTCCGCCGATTTGATCCCTGTCACGAACGGGCCGAGGAAATTTTCACTCGCCTGGGCTATATTGATTGTCAGCATCTGGCCTGTCGCATCCGCGGAACCACTCTGATGGCTGTGGGGCTAATGGATGAGATCTGTCCGCCATCGACACAGTTTGCCGCTTACAATAAAATACATGCGCCTAAAGAATGCGTGTTGTATCCGGACTTTACCCATGAGGCCTATCCCGGTTTTCAGGACAGGGCCTTTCAATTTTTCAGTGAGATGAGCCTGGATAATTTCTGAGACAAGAAAAGGCCGGTGCTGGTATTGCTCCGCACCGACTTTCTTCTCATGACTTTCCGGCTCCCTGTAAGCCACAAGATAGAGTAAAGGACTTGACCATGACTTCGAAGAAACGCTTCCTCATTCCAGACGGGTATTCCAAAGAAAGCCGGGATGAATTTGATCGGGTCGGCATGACCCTGGCCGGAAAGCTCTATGCGGGCCTGCTCATGAAACGTATGCCCCAGGCGGAATATGATATCTGGTACAGCAGCGATCCCGGTGTGGAAGCTCCCAGCGATGAAGAACTGGAGAGCTATGCCGGTGTGATCTGGCCGGGCTGCAATCTGACCATTTACCATGATGATCCCCGAGTACACAACCATCTGCGTTTGTGCGAGCGTGCCTATGAGGCCGGAGTCCCGCAATTCGGCAGTTGCTGGGCCATTCAGCTGGCTACCCAGGTTGCCGGAGGCACGACGGAGCCCCATCCCAAAGGCCGGGAGATGGGTATTGCCAACAATATCCGCCTTACGGAAGCCGGGGTGCGCCATCCCATGATGAAAGGGAAGCCTCCTGTATTTTCGCATTTTGTGAGTCATGATGATTATGTTTCTCACGTGCCCGACTGTGCTGAGGTGCTGGCCGGAAACTATTGGTGCGATGTGCAGGCTGTGGCCGTGACCTATAAGAAAGGCGTTTTCTGGGCGACTCAGTATCATCCGGAATATGATCTCAACGAGATGGCCTGTCTCATTCATGCCCGTGAAGAGCGGCTCATCAAGCAGGGCTGGTTCAGCGACAAAGAGGACCTGGTGAACTATGCCGACAAACTGGCACAGGTCTTCAGAGAACCGGACAACACAAAAAATATCCGCTGGCAGTTGAAGATTGATGACGATATTGTTCTGGATGATATCCGCGAATGTGAATTTGTGAACTGGCTGAAATATGCTGTCCTGAGAGAGTCTCTCGTCTAATCACTGCTGTCCGTATATTCTTTTCAACGGTATGAATGTTATGAAATCCGTCTCCTCACCGGATGTGCGTTATGTGGCCATGGGGATCAGTGTCGCCGTGGCCGTGGTCATGCTTGTCGGAAAAATGTCAGCCTTCTGGATCACCGGCAGTTATGCCATCTTATCTGATGCCGCTGAAAGTGTGGTCCATCTGCTGGCCACCTCCTTCGCAGCCTTCAGTCTCTGGTATTCCACCCAGGCTCCTGATAAATCGCATCCTTATGGTCATGGGAAAATAGCCTATTTCTCCGCAGGCTTTGAAGGAGCGCTTATCGCTGTGGCTGCGCTGGGCGTCTTCGGACTGGCTGTCCACGCCTTTTTCAGTGGAATCATGCTCGGTGCTCTCGGAGTCGGGCTGGTGATCACCTTTATTCTGGCCGTCATCAATGCCCTGCTGGGTGCCTTTCTCGTCATGATTGGTCGCCGTTATCATTCGCTGGTACTCGTGGCCAACGGGAAAAATGTGCTTGCCGACATGTGGACCAGCTTCGGTGTGGTTCTGGGCGTGCTGCTTGTCTGGATAACGGGCTGGAAATGGCTGGATCCTCTCGTGGCCATTGTCATTGCCATCCATATCAGTATCATCGCATTCAGCTTGTTGAAAAGCGCCGCCCAGGGACTGCTCGATCAGGCCTGTCCGGAAAATACGGCTCTGCTGCAAGCCTGTCTGGATGAACATGTCCGGAGTGAGCATATGAAAAACTACCATCAGCTGCGGCACAGACAAGTGGAGAATATGATCTGGATAGAGTTTCACGCCATCATGCACTGTTCTCTGTCTCTGGAAGAGGCGCACAAGAGAATCACGCAAGTGGAAACGGCCATTCATGAACTGTTCCCCGGTCGCAAGCTGTATATCACCTCTCATCTGGAACCCTGTGACCATGAAGAGGCCCATCCCAAAGGGCATGATGAAGGAACGGATGCGTTGAGCAGCGTTAAGACAGACTGACAGGGTTGGGGGGCTTGCCGAAAAAAGACTTTTTGCCGCAAAGAAGCCTTAAATCAGACATTTGTTTTTCTACCCTATGGCGGAGCATTTCTGGCATAATCTCAAAAGCACTTGAAATTCAAGGAGTTATCTGTATACCATTCCTTTCACGGCTATTTCCATGCGATGGCATGAATGTTGCTCTAGAACACGAGGATAGTGGTGTATCTGTGTTTCAACGCGCTGACCCTGTTTAAAACAGGGGAGAGGCGCATAGTGGAGACGAGGTAGTACATGATCAAAGCAAAAAATTTAACGATGCATTACGGGCCTGTGGTCGCCTTGGAGGATGTTTCCTTCGAAGTGAACCGGGGCGAAATCGTAGGCCTGCTGGGACCCAATGGTGCCGGCAAATCAACGACCATGAAGATTCTGACCACTTATCTGTATCCCAGCGGAGGAACAGCGGAGGTGCATGGTCTGGACGTACTGGAAAACCCGCTGGAAGTGCGCAAGGTCATCGGGTATCTTCCGGAAATTCTCCCTTTATATATGGAGATGGAAGTACGGAGCTATCTTGACTTTGTGGCCCGTGCCCGGGGCTTGCGTGGAGCGACACTCAAAAACCGCATAGATTCCGTTGTGGATACCTGCGGACTGAGACCCATGTATCGCAAGGTGATCCGCGAGTTGTCCAAGGGATACAAACAGCGCACGGCTCTGGCCCAGGCACTGGTTCACAATCCCGATGTGATCATTCTCGACGAGCCCACCTCCGGCCTGGATCCCCATCAGATTCTGGAGATACGCAATCTCATCCGCCAGCTGGCCGAAGAGAAGACAGTGATTCTTTCCACCCATATCCTTCAGGAAGTTGAGGCCACGGCGGACCGCATCGTGATCATCAATCGCGGCACCATTGTGGGCGATGGTACCCTTACGGAACTGCGTGGCCGTGCGAAACGTTCCGAGCGCCTCAAGATCAGTCTGGAAGGGGAGCGTGATCAATTTGAGCGGCTCCTGAGCGGTGTGGAAGGGGTCAAACAGGTGATCCACCAGGGCAATACTGATGGATGCGCCTCTTTCACCATTCACAGTCCTGTCGATAAAAATCCCTGGCGCGAAATCAATGCGCTGGTTCAGCAGCAGGGGTGGAAGGTCAGAGAGCTTTCCGACAACCCCCTTTCTCTTGAGGAAACCTTTTTGACACTGACGGAAAAAGCAGCCGAACAAAAGGCCGCCTACTAGGAGATCAACACGATGCGCAATACTCTTTCCATATTACGCCGGGATCTGGGTACCTATTTCACCTCACCCATCGGCTATATTTTCATTATGGTCTTTGTGACCATGAGTGTGGGACTCTATGTGACGTCCTTTTTCCTTTTCCCCGTGGCGGACATGCGGCCCTATTTTGAGAATCTGCCCTTGCTCCTCTGCGTTTTCATTCCCGCCGTGACCATGCGGATCTGGGCGGAAGAACGCAAGGAGAACACCTGGGAAATGCTCCTGACCTTTCCCATGCAGGCCTGGGAGCTGACCATAGGCAAGTTTCTCGCAGCCCTCGCCTTCTATGCCGTTACGCTCCTCGCCACCTTCACGGTGCCCATGATGCTCTTTTCTCTGGGCAACCCCGACGGGGGCGTGGTCATGAGCGGCTATTTCGGGACACTCCTTCTCGGTGCCTGTTTCCTGGCGCTGGGTATTCTCTTCAGCGGCTTTTTCAAAGATCAGATTGTCGCTTTTGTAGTCACCCTCCTCAGCTGTTTCCTTTTCTTTCTTCTGGGAACGGATTTCTTCGCATCCTATATAGACAGTCGCATAGCCGGTCTGGGTTCCATGCTGGCCGATCTCTTCGGAATTTTCACCCACTACCAGCCTTTGGTGCGCGGAGTCATTGATCTGTCCGATGTCCTTTTCTTTGTCATCTGGACAGTATTGTTCCTGACGCTCAATATCATTTTCATTGATGGGCGCAACCGCCCCCGAGCCCGGACCATGTTTGCCGTCATCACGGCCATCTGTCTGGTCATCGGAATGCTCTTCAACTATCTTCTGGCCGGAAGCAGCATCAAGCGTTTTGATATGACGGAAGACAAAATATACACGGTGTCCCCATCCAGCAAGGCCATTCTGCAGGAAGCCACCAGTGAAATCGAAGTGAAGCTGTATATTACGCCCCGGGATAAAATGCCCACGGCCATGCGCAATATGGAGCGGGATATTACCGACAAGCTCGAGGAATTGCGTCTCGCCTCGGGCGGTCGCTTGAACTTTGCAACCGTTTATCTCGAAGCGGCCAATGCGATTACAACAGGCCGCGATTTCAATGTGCCTGAAGAAGATAAGGACAATGAAGAGGAAGCCATCGAAAAGCGCATGCTTGATAAAGGTGTGGAACCCTTCAATGTCCAGGCCATGAGCGAAGATCAGGTGACGAATCAGCTGATTTACTCCAGCATCGGCATAGGCTATGAGGCGAAGGCGGAAGAGATCATTCCGCAGATTATGCCCAATACCCTGCCTGATCTGGAATATCAACTGGTCAACACCATTTATAAACTCACCCGGGACGAACAACCTGTTGTCGCCCTGGTTGCGCCCAAAGAGGCTGTGAATATCGATCCGCAAATGCGGCAGATGCTCATGCAGATGGGCCAGCCTGTACCGGAAACGGAAGACCCCTATATCTATCTGGAGCAAGTGCTTCAGATGGAGAAATACCAGGTTGAGCGTGTGGAACTCACAAAGGAAGATCCCCTTCCCGAAGAATATGACACCCTGGCCATTATCAATCCCCGTTCTCTGGATGAACGGCAGCGCTGGGAGATCAACCGGGCGGTTCATTCCGGAAAATCCGTCATTATCGCAGCCCAGCAATATGAATGGGAATATCAGGCCACCCGTGAAGGAAACCGGATCACACGTCGTGATGAAAACCCGCTCATCAACGATCTGCTGGAGAAATACGGGCTCGGTGTGAGCACCGACGTACTCATGGATACGAACAACGTGACTTTGAACGTACAGAGCCAGAGCGGCGGACTTTTCGGCGCTCTCATGGGTCAGCCCTTTACACTGCCCACACACATTCTCGTGAACAACCAGAGCATGAATCAGGACAAGTCCATCACGAACCGTCTCGCGGCCATTCTCTACCTCTGGGGAACGGCTGTAACGATGGATGACGCGAAACTGAAAGACTTGAATCTGGAGACGGAGATTCTCATGTCTTCCAGCAGCAACGCCTGGTCCGTGGGAGCCGATCAGCCCATGACCCAGTCTTCTTTCGATCCTCCCTCTTCCGGCCAGGCCTATCCGCTCATGATCATGGCCCAGGGACAGTTCCCCGATGCTTACGCTGATATGGAACGTCCCGCCTGGCCCAAGGCCCAGCCCCAGCCCGGCATGCCGCCTGAGCCTGAGGACGACGATGATGAAGGGCCCGCACCGGCTGTGAGTGCGGCACCGGGCAAATTGATTCTCCTGGGCTGCTCTGAAATGTTCAAGAAGAACTTTTTGCAGGCCGCCAATCTGGATCTGTTTTTGAACAGTGTGGACGCTGTCACTCTGAGCGAGAACCTCGTCAATGTGCGGGGTACCAAAGCCATAGACCGTCTCATCGACAGACCTACAGGCCGCCAGCGGACCCTGTGGCAGTTGACGAACTACGGCTTGGCCAATATCATCATCGCAGCCGTGGGCATCAGTTCTTACATTCTCCGGCGGCGTTCCCGCAACGCCTACACCATGGCCCAGTATCGTGCCGCAACAAGTAAAAATCAATAAGACAGCGACTATGCTGGAAACAGGAAGTTCGTTATGAAAATAAAGACTCTTATTCCTTTTCTTATCATTCTTCTTCTTCTGGTGGGTCTCGTGGCCTGGCAGAAATCCAATCAGAAAAAACCGGCGCCCATTGCGGAGCAGGTGGGTCTGGCGACGCTCGTTCCGGATACTCTGACCCGCAGTACGCTGGACCGCATCGAACTGTTTTCCGGAGCTGAGCCTGAAGATAAAGTGGTGCTCCGGAAAAAGGGTGATGGCTGGCTGATTGCCAGTCTGCACAATGCTCCAGCGGAACAAAGCACTGTCGATGAGTTCGTGGACAAGCTTCTCGGACTCAAAGGCGAGCCCCGTGCCACAGCGGACAATGATGACAAACTGGCCAGTTTCGCCCTGAAAGATGAGGAAGCCTTTCATGTGCAGGCCTGGCTCTCTTCCGGCGATGCTCCCGCTATGGACCTGCTCTTCGGAAAATCAGCCGACTTCAGAACGGTTTTTCTCCGGAAGGCGGGCGACAATAAAGTGTTTGTTGAATCCAATAACCTGCGCCAGGAAGCGGGAGTCAGTGAAGGAGATGTGAGCCCCAGCCCAGAATCCAAGAAGTGGTTGAAATCCGCCATACTGGAAGCGGACACGGATAAGGTGGAAGCTCTCGCGCTGAAGTATCCGGATAAAGCATTCTCTTTCGAGCGTAAAGCAATAGAAGAGGAAACAGAAAGCACCGAAGATCAGGACGATGCGGAAAGGGCGATCACGTCACCGGAAAAAGAAACACGCTACGAATGGACTCTGGCATCCGACCCCGGGCTGAGCGACTTCAAAGATCAGGAAATCGCCAACATCCTGACCCGTTTCGGAACAATTCGCGCCACAGATGTGGCTGATCCTGAGAACAAAGCAGCTTGTGGTTTCGATGATCCCCAATTTACAGCCACTCTCAAAATGGCCGAAGGGGACGATATCGTTATTTATGGCGGTAAAAGCCCCGACGGCGAGAAATACTACCTCCAGCAGGCCGGACAAGAACCTGCACTGGCTTATGAAGTTGCCAAGTATAACTTTGAACAGATCTTCATTCAAGCTTCCAAACTCTTCACACTGCCTGAATGGACTCTGGAAACTGATGATCTGACACAAATTTCCCTGACCAGGTCTGACGGAAGCGTTGTCATTGAAAAATCCGGAGATGACTGGACAATCGTTGAGCCCCAACTGGCTTTGGAACAACAGTCCACCGCTTTGAATGCCATCAGCACAGCCCTGGCTTCTTTGAAAGCCATTGACTCCGCTGACAGCAGTGCCGATACAGGGCCCTTCGATACCACCCTCCGCATGACGCTGGCCAATGGTTCGGAACGGATTCTTCACTTCGGAACCACTGCAAAAAGCACTGAAGGGCGTTATGTACGCTTTGACGACAGCGACCGTGTTCTGATCATATCCCGCGCCGATGCGCAACGGCTTCTTCCGCCTCTGCGTGACCTTTTCTCTCTGGCTGTCCTTGACATCGATTCCGATACCCTCATGGATCTGAAAGTTTCTCACGAAAAACGCCAGCTCCACCTGGCCCGAGATCCTGAAAGCAAAGCCTGGTCCGGAACACTGAACGGCAAGAACATTACGCCCGGCCTCGACAAGGTGGAAGACTATCTCATGACTGTCAACAGTTTCCAGATGGACAGTTTTGTAGTGGATTCCTCGGATTCTGAAATCGAAGCGACCGCAACACTCTCCTTCACTTTCGAAGATGGAGAGACTCAAAGTCTGTCCTTCAGTGCTTCCAGAGACGGGGTTTATGATGCCACCCTTTCCTGGCTGCCTTATCGCTTTACAGCAACAGCTCTGGAATATCTGCCACTTTTTGCCGATGTTGATTCCTTCGAAGAGCCGGAAGAAGAGAGCATAACAGCTGAAGAAGAGCCGGAAGAGGAAGCGGTTTCGGTTGTTGTACCGGTTGAAGACGAAGAAGCTGATGCAGTAAATGAAGAATCGCCAGTGGAAGAAGAAGCTCCTGACGAAACACTGACGGTGGAAATTCAATAAACAGACCTTAAAAAAATCAAGCCTTCTTTCCTTGGCTTTCAGAGACTCAGGGGGAGAAGGCTTTTTCTTTCCTTTTTCTGAAAAATAAGGAAAAACAAAAGGAATAAGAGATGAACAGACGCGAGATGATAGGTGTTACAGCATCGGGCCTGGGCGCTTTATTTCATGGAATGGCCGAAGCTTCAGAAAACACAGTGACGGGATCGAAGCAGCCTGATGTACTTGCGTGGGAACGAAAAGTACCGCTTCGCTGGGACACGGACATTGTTGTTGTGGGAGGGGGTATGGCCGGAGTCGGAGCAGCCGCTGCAGCAGCGCGTACGGGCGCACGTGTGCTTCTTGTGGAGCGTTTCGCTGTCACAGGCGGCATGTTGACAGTTGGCGGTGTAGCCAATTTCTGTGGTGATATGGAAGGACAGGGAGAGGTCTTTGATGAAATCCTGGAAGACTTGCACAAATGGAAAGCTCTGGGAGGCCCCAGCCGTGATTCCGTCTTTCATTACGAAACACTGGCCTTTGTCTTGCAGGAGCTGTTGTTGCGCCGCGATGTGAAGCTGCTGCTTCATACACGCTTTGTTGATCTCCGGGTGACAAATGGCAATATTACAGAACTGCTTTTGTATGGAACCAGCGGTCTCGAGGCTGTACGTACCAGACAGGTCATAGACTGTACGGGAGAAGGGGACGTCGCCCGCGCCGCTGGCTTTTCCGTCATGAAAGGACGGAATCAGGATGGTCTGCAACTACCCATGTCCATGATGTACTTTGTCCGCCATGTGCAGGAAGAAGGGCACGGCCCGCTCTTGCCTGAAGGGTGGCTCACTCCTGTGGAAACAAAGGAAGACCTGCCCATGACAAGCATCTGGCCTGACGGGCCCGGTGCAAATGCCATCAAGGTGAAGGTGCCCGCTTTTGACAGTACCGATACGGAAAGCCTCACAGCTGCGGAAATTGCCGCCCGCCGGCGCATTCGCGAAGTCATGCATTATCACCAGAGTGTGGAGAAAAGACCCTGGATTCTGGATCACTGCAGCCCCATCATCGGTATTCGCGAAGGGGTGCGTATACTCGGCGATTATGTTCTTACAGTGGAGGATCTGCGGGCCGGAAAACGCTTTGAGGACGGAATCGCCCGGGGCTGCTATGAACTGGACGGCCATAAGCCTGATGATGAAAAAAGAACCTATATCCTCCCCGAGGAAGAACGTACTGTACCGCCCTATCAGATTCCCTTGCGGAGTCTGATCGCCAAAGAAGGGAACAATCTTCTCATGGCTGGTCGCTGTTTTTCTGCGGATCAGCTGGCCTTATCTTCCGCCAGGGTCAGCACCACGGCCTGCATGATGGGACAGGCGGCCGGGATTGCCGCTGCTTTGGCTGTTCAGAAAGGGACAGATTTGAGAAATGTGGATCCGAAAGAAGTGCAGGAAGAGATACGGAAGCGGGGAGCTGTATTGGACCTATGACAAAAAAAACCCCGCACATGCCGGTCGGTTTGCGAAAAGCGTAGTGAACCTTTCCCTCAACAGGGGGGTGTCCTCACGTCAGCCGTTCAGTTCCCGCGCAATGGTGGTATACCACAGGCTGTCAAATATTGGACTCCCAGTTCATACGAAAGGTCAAGTGCTTTTAAACCGTGTCGCACATGGCAGGGAAAACCTGTATCTGCAGGTGAGATTTAACTGTTTGTCGACCTGATCTCAGGTAAATACATCATACCATATTTATACGGGAAAATCTATTCGAAAAAGATATTTCACCAGCTGATCGATTACAAACACTTGATATCACAGGAGTTAACACTTTGCATCATTTGAGGCTAGACAAAAAGACAGGGACGTGCTAGAATAAACACATCTTCAACTGGAGGTTACCACTATGATTGCTCATGGCATGCGTGTTGTCTGGTTGTCCCCATTCTCCTGCAGCCCGAGGAGAGCAGTGAAAATACTTTCATTCGTTCCTCTGCTCTGCTTTTTTCTGCTTCTCAGTGCCTGCGGTTCCAAATCTCCGACTTCCACTTCTTTGAGCGAAACAGCCATCGAAGAAATTGAAGACTATATCAATACCTACGGAGAGGTCATTGAAGCCATGCCCGAACACCCTCTGTCGGCGCAGCTCTTCAACCATGTCTTTTCACTCTGGCGTTATGATACGGGGCTTTCGGAAAAAGACGCGGCGTGGCAGATGGCCAATGCTCTGCCCGATTCCTCTCTGGGGCTCTATGCCTTGCGTCACTATCTGGAACAGACGGATCAGGCGCCGGGATCACGGCAATCCTGCTTTGACTATTTTCTGGAAACCCAGCCGGACAGCCGTCTTGCGGCCATGGCTTTTGACCATCACTATGCCGGACTGAAGGATGACTCAGCCAGGGAAGAGTTTCTTGCAACGACCATCAGAGCTTATTCAGATTTCAGGCCCGGTATTCTGGCCTTACAACGTCGTGCGGAAATGAAAGCGGCTGCAGGCGACCGCATGGGTTCCATAGAAGACTGCATGCAGGCGTGGCAGGCTGATCCCGATCGCAAAGACCAGATTTTCCAGGAGCTCTTCCTTTTCTGGCTGGAGGTGGATGCCTGGCACTGGCCTGTGCTCTTTTCGCTGAAACTGAAGTCGCCCGATGATCTGAACCTCATCAGAAACTGCGCTCTGGCGGAACTGCGTTTTTATGATCAGGCCGATGCTGAGAAAGTGGAAGAGGATAATCCCCATCGAAAAATGATCACACTGCTGCGCCGGGCCGGATTGATCCTGGGACATGGACAGTATCTGGAAGCCGTCGCTTTATATGGCGAGGCTCTAGAGTTGCTCCCTCAGGCGGAAGACCTTTCCTTCAGAGAAAGAGCCGCCTATGGACTGGCTGTTTATCTGCACGATTCTTTTCTGGATACCCGTGAAGCGCAGGCTTATCCTTATATGCGAGATTATGAGGCGGAATACAATGCTCTCACGCAAATCCGGAAGAAATGGCTCAACGCCGTTGAATCCGATTTTCTGGAATATCCTCCCGAACTGCGTGCCGCTTTCTTCGAAAAACTGGTTCTGAGCAGTCGCCAGAGAAAAATGCCTCTTGAAGCGGTGGAACATTGTTCCAAGGCTCTGGAGCAGGAAGATTTCTCCGGTGAATGGCGACAGCGTTTCGTGGAACTGCAGGCCTCCACCTACCAGCATGATCTCGGCGACAGCCGGGAAGTGGTCCGTTTGTATGAGACCTTCGCCGAGAGCGAAACGGACAAGAGTTATAAACTTCTGGCCGCTTCTCAATATTACCAGACAGGCGAGTATGTGCAATGCGCTGAAGCCCTGGAGAAGATGCGTGAAAATGCTGAGGACTTTTCCGAAGAGGAACTGGGGCTCATTTATTATCTCTCCGCCATGGCCAGCAGCAAACTGGGCAACCACAACATGAGCAAGCACTATTTCGAAGAGCTTCTGCAACATGCGCCGCAAAGCACTTCCGCACCCAATGCTCTGTGGTATCTGGGCTGTGCGGCCGGTGCGGAAGGTCGAGATGCTGATTTCATCGCCGCCATGCGCCGCATCTATGAAGACTATCCCGACAGCCGTCACTATTGGCAGGCTGAATATTATATTGAGATTCATGAAGGGAGAGAACAATGATACACCCTAAATTTCATGTTTATATGACTGTGCTCCTGGCCGTTCTGACCCTGCAATTTGCCGGTCTGGGCGAAGAAGGAAAAGTCCTCCCTCTGCTCAGAGTGGGTGTTGAAGGCGATGATCCCAGACTGCCCTGGCCGGGATTGGATACCCGTGAGGAAGGTTTTGTGCTCTCCGCTTATCCTACCGGGGAAGTGCTCATGGATCTTCCCAAGGTGACAAAGCCTCTGAACGTGGACGAGCTGCCTGATATCGTGCCCATCTTCTCGCGCTTCTGCGAAAACACGCTGGCCATACATGTCGATAAAGGCCTTATTGAGCCTCTCGATTCTCTCTTCGAAGAGATGGGCGTGGATCCAGCCGAACTGCTGCAGCCCGCCATCCTCGAAGCCGTCACTTACAAGGGCAAAATATGGGCCCTTCCAGCCCATATTGAATTTTATCTGGTGGCATACAATCCCATGACGATGGCCACCCTTTCCATCAATCCCGATTTCGCTTCCTGGGAAGAGATGTTTGATGCGGCTGAGAAGATTTCCGACGAAGCCGTGGAAAAAAGAAAAATCGCCGGGTGGAAACTGGGCCGCTGGTATAAGGAAGATATTGTGCCCTGTGCCGCCTGGTTCTCCCGATCCCTTCATAAGGATGCCCGCTTCAGCCAGTCCATGGTCGACCTCTTTACAGAGTACAACCGCCGCGAAGTGTTCAGGAGTGACGAAGACAACTGGTATATGAATGAAGAACTGGAAGAGAAACATGCCCTCTGGTTGACCCTGCTGCGGGATTGCCACCTGGATAAAAACAAAGGGTTTTCGGAAGTACCGGCCCTTCTCTCGCGCAATGATGAAGAGCCTGTGCCGCCCATCGCTTTGCTGGAATCCTATGCCATACGCAAGAATGACCCTGTAAAACTGGCGGCCGCACGCCGTTTCCTGCAGTGGTTTCTGAAAGTGGAAACACAAAAGGAAATGATGGATCAGAACAACAGAAGAAGCGACAGAACCGCCGAGATTCAGCATCTGCCCCTTTACAAGCACTGCTGGGATGCGCCTCTCTTTCAAAACAGCCGATTCACCTACCCCAATATTGAAATACTTCTGGATATTATTGACCGGGCCTATCTCTTTCCAGCCGATCCTGTCCATTGGGCACCTCAGCGGGAGGCGCTCATGACCCGTATCGGTGAAGTGCTTGCCTCATCGGAAAGAGATCCTTATCTGGGTAAACATGGCATGTTCATGAGAACCCTTCCCTATACCGAGCCGGACGGGCCCGTGACTGCTCCCGCCGCCGGCAGCAGCTTTGATCCTTATTGATCGCGCACAAAAGTACCGGGCCCACTCTTGGCGGGTGCCTGGTGCCGCTATCCGTCAACGCCTTTGTTTGTTCGAAGAAGTACATGTTGTTATGGACCAGGTCGTGTAACTCCAATGTCTGAAGTGGTCAAAACTCGAAGAAAAAAAGGCTGCAAAAATATCGTGTTTCAACATTCTGAACCCGGGTCAACCCCCGCCTGTCGTCCCCCCGGTTTTTTCGCGCGGTTATGGCTGAATGCTTTGAAGTGCGTGCCGGGTCGCAAAAAAAATCGGGATGATGGCGGGGTGTGGCTTGAGGTATATAAGAGACTTGAAGGAATGAGTAGTCTCAGGGGAAGTGCCATAAAATGCCTGCTTCTCTTTGTCTTCTTCTCCTCTTTCCTCGCCGCCCGGACCGATGATCCGGAAAAGATATTGACCTCCTTCCGCAACTCCTATAAATGGCTGGAGAATGCGGGATTTCAGGTGCGGATCAGTACTTATCCCCGTGATCCCTCTTCTGAACCGGAACTCTGGATGGTCTATGATTATTATAATGACGGAAACAACCGTATTGCCCAAAAGGGAATGAAGTATGTCTCAGTTGATCCGGAGGTACAAATAACGGGTCAACATTTCCGGAATGTTTATTCCAGAGACCATCGTGGACTGTGCTTCAGTGAAATTCGGTGGGGACTGGAGGGAGACGTCGTCCCGGAAGAATGGGGGCCCTGGCTCGATATTTATGAGGATGCGGAAGACCGTATGCAACAGACTCTGCCCCAGGAATTCAGGTCTATGGGGCCCATAATGGGCTATGTCTCTCCCTTCCTCGATCATTACCGTATTGCTGATCTTCTCACAGTGGACACGATCAATCTCCGTGAAGATGAAGTGGATGGTGCCAGACGCTGCATTATCACAAGCGCTCTTCCCGAAGGGGATGTTGAGCTCTGGCTTCAGCCTGAAAAAGGCTATGTCCTGGAAAAATGTATCTTCACCAGAGAAATCCACAAGCATACAGATAAGGATGGCAACCCCATTCTCATTGAATTCATGGATGGTACCCTCCTGGAAAAATCTGTCGATGAAATCACTGTGTCGTCCTATAAATACGAAAAAGAGCATTATATTCCTGAGCATCTGGAAACAAAGCACACTTTCATCTTTGACGATGGACACAGCTCCTCGCGCAAGAGTTTAATTGAGCTCTCCGACATTCAACTGGATCCTGATTTCGAAGCACTCCAGGTTTTTGATCTTGATTTTCAGGAGGGGCTTGCTGTTAATTTCATGAAGAAAAATGGTTCCCGCTTTTATGGCCTGGTCTGGAGTAATGGTGAATTTGTGCTCGACGCCGAGCGATTGGGCCTGAAACACGGAACGGAAGAGCTGTTGGATGCTATCGGAAAAGAGGCGGCCATACCCGAAAAAAGTCCGCCCGAAAGAGCATCATTGCAACTTGATGGAATGCAGAGCGGTACAGGCCATTCCATGCAACACTATAGATCCCTCATCCTTCTGTCTCTTGCAGGGCTCAGTATTCTCTTCGCTTTCCCGCTTCTTTATCTCAGAATCAAAAAGAGAAGACAATGATGAAAGGAGTTCTGTCGTTATGATTATCCATAAGAAAAGAATTGCAAAACTGTCTCTGCTTGTTTTCTCCATAGTCTTCCTTCAGTCCAGCCTTTGGACTGATATGCCCGATACGGGAGATATCCTCAAAGCCTTCCGTGAATCTCTGGCCTGGCCCGAAAATATGGCCGTAAAGAAAACCACTTCTTATTGGGGTATCTATCAACCTGATAGTGTCTCCGAGGGAACGAGCCTGCTCTATCATGAAAAGAATGAGCGGTTAAGATCCATCAATAACTTCCGGGAGATGGACAGGGAGACAGGGGAGGTGCTTTCGTATGAAGATAGTACGCCCCTGGAATATTATTCCGATGAAATCTGGATTCCTGAAATGAAAGGCGTTTTTATTCGTGGTTCCGGCGGTACGGAAATCGAATCGCTACAGCTGTATGAGGACTCCGAGGAACGGTCTCAGATTCTCTACAATGCGAGTTCCAGCAGATTTCATCAAGGCCTGTACAACGTCCGGGAAAAATACCTGCAGAACGATCTCACCATGGATCGTATCAACCAGGTGGAAAGAGGGGAATTGGAAGGTCAGCCCAGTGTCATTATCGAAGCTGAACTGCCCGATGGCTATCTGACCCTCTGGCTTTCTCCCGAAGAGGGCTATACCATGCAAAAATGGCGCCTCGTCAGTGAGGTGGGGAAACATGTTGCACCGGACAGGGTAACACAACCCTCCAATTCCGAAAAGACAGGGGCAGCCACGGAAAGAAGAGTTACGGAACATATTTTTTACGATCGACAAATCGTCGAAGGTTTCAATATTCCCCTGGAAATGAAAAAGTTGTCCTGGATTGAATATGGCGATGAAAAGGAAATAACCTCCGAGGAAACGAGCCGTTTATCCGACATTCAATTCAATCCTGATTTCGATGCTCTGGGCGTCTTTGAAATGCCGGATTATTCACATATTGAAGACATCACTTTGTTCAGAAAAGACCGTGGCCACTTAAGCAATCTGGAGTGGGATGAAGGAAAGCTGCGTGTCAAGGTCCCCGAGGTGGATATAGACAAAGAACTTTCTGAAGGTACCGAGGCGCTCAAATCTGACAAGACAAAAGAGGAAGAGAAGATTCCGGAAAGAATTTCCCTTCATCTCGACGGAAACAAAGGGAGTGATACTCTCATCATCCCGGGTATTACTGGCACCATGATCATCGTTGCCGCAGCGCCTGTAACACTCCTCCTTATTGTTCTCGCTATCCTTTGGCGACTGCGCAGAAGAAAAACAACTGAAGAGATAACCAGAAAATGAATACTCACCACAATTTTAAGAAATGCCTGTTCTCCTTCACGACAAGTCTTTCTTTGCTTGTTTGTTGCATCGTTATTTTCCAGACTTCCATAGCGGCAGAAACTCTTGATACGGAAGATATCCTCAAGGCCTTCCGTGAATCTTTAGACTGGCCCGAAAACATGGCCGTCAAGAAAACATCTTCCTATTGGAGCATGTATCAACCTGATAGCATCTCCGAGGCAACGAGCCTGCTTTATCATGAAAAGAATGATCGCTTAAGAGCCATCCATAAAAACCGGGAGGTGGACAGAGAGACAGGGGAAGTGCTTTTGTATGAAGATAGTACGCCCCAAGAACATTATGAGGATGCAATCTGGATTCCTCAAATGAAGGGCATCTATATTCGTGGTTATGGCAGCACCGAGGTTGAAGAGGTACAGCTGTATGAGGACTCCGAGGAACGGTCTCAGATTCTCTACAATTCGGGTTCCAGTAGATATTATCAAGGCCTTTACAACTACCGGGGAAAATACCTGCAGAACGATCTCACCATGGATCGTATCAATGGGGTGGAGAGAGGTGAATTTGAAGGTCAGGTCAGCGTCATTATCGAAGCGGAACTGCCCGATGGCCATCTGACCCTCTGGCTTTCTCCTGAGGAGGGCTATACCATGCAAAAATGGCGTCTGGTTAAGGAAGTGGGGAAGCATGTTGAACCGGATGGGGTAACGCCGCCCTCCCAGGCCGAAAAGACCGGAGCAGCCACAGAGAGAAGTATTACGGAATATACTTTTCACGATCGGCAAATCGTCGAGGGTTTCAATGTGCCCCTGGAAATGAAAGAGTCGTGTTGGATTGAATATGGCGATGAAAAAGAAGTGACCTTTGAGAGCACGAGCCGTTTGTCCGATATTGAATTCAACCCTGATTTCGATGCCCTGGGCGTCTTTGAAATGCCCGATTATTCCCATATTCAAGATATCTCTTTGTACAGAAGAGGCCGTGGCTCCATAAGAAATCTGGAGTGGGATGAAGGCAACTTGCGTGTCATGGTACCCGAGGTGGATATAGAAAAAGAGCTTGCTGAAGGTGCCGATGCGCACAAGTCTGAAAAGACAAAAGAGGAAGAGAAGATTCCGGAAAGAATTTCCCTTAATTTGGGTGCAAGCGAAGAGAGTGATGCCTTTATCATCCCCGGTGTTACGCGCACCATGGTTATTGTGGGCGCAGCGTCTGTATCGCTCCTCCTTGTTCTTCTCGCACTCTTGTGGCGGGTCCGCAGAAAAAATAACTGAAGAGGTTTCCAAAAAATGAATACTCACCGTAACTTTAAGACTTGCCTGCTATCATTCACAACAAGCTTTTCTTTGCTTGTTTGCTGCCTCGCCATTTTCCAGGTTTCCAGTGCAGCAGAAACTATCGATACGGAAAGTGTTCTCAAAGCCTTCCGTGAATCCGTAGATTGGCCCGAAAACATGGCCGTAAAGCAAACTACTTCTTATGGGGGTATCTATCAACCTGATAATATTTCCAACGCAACGATGCTCTATCATGAAAAGAATGAGCGGTTAAGATTCATCCATAAATCCTGGGAGATGAACCAGGAGACAGGCGTACCCGACGAATATTATCACGATGGAATCTGGATTCCTGAAATGAAGGGCGTTTATATTCTTGGTTCCGGTAGTACGGAGATCGAATCGCTACAGCTGTATGATGACTCCGAGGAACGGTCTCAGATTCTCTACAATTCGGGTTCCAGCAGATTTTATCAAGGCCTGTACAACGTCCGGGGAAAATACCTGCAGAACGATCTCACCATGGATCGTGTCAATGAAGTGGCAAGAGGTGAACTTGAAGGACAGGCCAGTGTCATTATCGAAGCGGAACTGCCCGATGGCCATCTGACCCTCTGGCTTTCTCCTGAGGAGGGCTATACCATGCAAAAATGGCGTCTGGTTAAGGAAGTGGGTAAGCATGTTGAACCAGACAGAGTAACACAACCTTCCCAGGCCGAAAAGACCGGAGCAGCCACAGAGAGAAGTATTACGGAATATATTTTTTATGACAGGCAAATCGTCGATGGTTTCAATGTGCCCATGGAAATGAAAAAGTTGCGTTGGATTGAATATGGTGACGAAAAGGAAATGACCTCCGAGGTAACGAGCCGTTTATCCGACATTCAATTCAACCCTGACTTCGATGCCCTGAGCGTCTTTGAAGTGCCGGATTATTCCCATATTGAAGACATCACTTTGTTTAGAAAAGACCGTGGTCACTTAAGCAATCTGGAGTGGAATGAAGGCAGCTTCCGTGTCAAGGTACCGGAGGTGAATATAGAGAAAAAACTTGCTGAAGGTGCCGATGCGCACAAGTCTGAAAAGACAAAAGAGGAAGAGAAGATTCCGGAAAGAATTTCTCTTAATTTGGGTGCAAGTGAAGAGAGTGATGCCTTTATCATTCCCGGTCTTACTCGCTCCATGGCTATCGCTGGCGCAGCATCTGTATCGCTCCTCTTTATTGTTCTGGTCCTCTTGTGGCGAGTCCGCAGGAAAAAATAACTGAAGAGGTTTCCAAAAAATGAATACTCACCGCAACTTTAAGACTTGCCTGCTCTCATTCATGACAAGCTTTTCTTTCCTTGTTTGCTTCCTCGCCATTTTCCAGGTTTCCAGTGCAGCAGAAACTCCCGATGTAGAAAGTGTTCTCAAAGCTTTCCGTGAATCTTTGGACTGGCCCGAGAAAGTTGCCGCAGAGAGAACGAGCTCTTATATGACCCGCCACTACCCCGGGAAATTGATGACTGAAACATACAAATCCTGGTACGACAGTGCTGATCGATTCCGAGTGTCCACGCAAAGCCGGGTAGTGGACCCGGATACAGGGGAGATACATGTGGAGGATTCTGACCCCCAGGAATTTTGGAAGGACTCCTTTTGGATTCCGGAAATGGAAGGGGTTTATATTCTTGCAATGGGGGCTACCGGGCCGGATAGGGTGCGCCTTGTTGACTACGGAACGGAAATTGACCGTCGGTCTTATAACCACTATTCCAGCAATTTTTTCCAAGGCTTGTATTCCATCTCAGGGCAATACCTGCAGAATGATCTGACAGTGGATCGCATCTCCAAAGTGGAGGCTGGTGAGTTGGAAGGGCAGGCCAGTGTGATTATAGAGGCCGAACTGCCTGATGGCTATCTGACCCTGTGGCTTTCTCCCGAAGAGGGTTATACCATGCAAAAATGGCGCCTCGTCAGTGAGGTGGGAGTTCATCGTACACCCTCAGAAGTCGAACAACCCTCCCATGCAGAAAAGAGTGGAGCAGCCACAGAGAGAAGAGTGGTGGAATACACTTTTTACGATCGCCAGGATATTGAAGGCTTTAATGTACCTATGGAACTGAAAAAGCTCAGTTGGATTGAATACGGCGATGAAAAGGAAATAATGTCAGATGAAACGAGCCGTTTGACCAACCTTCAATTCAATCCTGATTTTGATGCTCTGGGTGTCTTTGCCATGCCGGACTATTCGAATGTCAGTGAGATCAGCTTGATAAAACCAGACCTCACTGTCATCAAGAATCTGGTGTGGAATAACGGTGATTTTTATGTGCTACCTGAGGTGGTGGATGTTGAACGACAACTTGACGAAGGGACCGAAAGTCTCAAGGGCACCAGGACAACGGAGGAGGAGAAGACTCCGGACAGGTTATCCCTGAATCTGGGAGAAAAACAACAGGGTGATGGCTTTAAAATATCCGGTACAGCTCAACTTCCCGTTATTGCTGCTCTGGCGGCTTTCTTTCTTCTTCTTGCCCTTGCAGCTCTGGTCTGGCACTTTCGGAAGAAAACAACAAGGGAAGGAGAAAGCCGGGAATGATAATGCCTTATTCATTCAAAAAATGTCTGCTCATCGTGTTGAATATGACTGTGTTGACTTCAGCCTTGGCAGCCCAAAGCCCTGATCCTGAAACTGTGCTGCAAGCCTTTCGAGATTCCTATAACTGGACAAAGCATGGAGCCATGCATATTCATGGGACACAAGTGTCCAACTTTGCACCGGAGGTGACCACGGTCTGGGACTTTGATCTCTTCAATGACAGAGACGAAAAGTTCAGAGCTGTGGGTACCAATCGTGAGCTGGATAGCAGAACAGGAGAACTCAGCAAGTTTAACGATGGGAGTGTCTGGGACAAAACTTTCCAGACCTTGTTCGGCGGCCAAGGAGCCGAGGGCTTGTATTTCCATCATTCACAATCATATGAAGGGTCAAAAGAATACAGCACCCTGAATCTGTGGGAGGCCGGGGAGGAGCGGTGGCATATTGAAAAGACGAAAATATTGCCTCTCTCAGCTTTCCTGGGCTATGCGCCCCAATTCAGCAAGAAAGCACTTTATGATCTTCTTTCGCCCGACAATATGACCATCCGTGAAGAGAGCCAGGAAGGGCTGAGAAGTTATGTGTTGGAAGTGGAAGTGGACGAGGGGTATGTGGAGCTGTGGCTGGACCCGGAGCAAGGCTTCTCTCTGCAAACATGCGTACTTACCAAGGAGGCTGGTAAGCATCTGTCCGCCGACGGAACAGCACCCTACGGCGATACAGATCCCATCTGGCACGCCCGGCAAACCAAGTGTGTCACAGAAATTACAGTGAAAGAAAGCGCTTATGTAGATGGCCACTATGTGCCGCTACAGATAGAGCATCATTATCGCCATGAGCTGGAAAATGACGAAGCCATCTCCATGGATTTTCACTGTGAGCTTTCAAAAGTGGATTTCAATCCTGATTTCGTTGCATTGAAGGCTTTTGAATTTTCTGTGCCTGAAAATACTCGCCCGCGTCTGTGGAAAAAAGACGGAACATTGCTCACAGATTTTCAATGGAAAGACGAACAGCTTATTGCTGATATGGAAGAGCATGAACTTGAAGAAAAGGTCAAGAAAGCAGTGGGGTCCATTCAGACAACTCCCTCTGGAAAAAGCACGGAAGGAAAACTATCCTTGCGGCCGATCAGCATTGATAAAGATGTTTCGGAGCAGATCAAAAAAGATATTTTTGTTTATGGTCTGTCCCTGGCTGCACTGGTTCTGCTGATATGCGGCTGGCTTGTCTATGGCAAGATGAAAAAGAAAAGCAGAAAGGATTGAGGAATGACGAGGAAAACTTCTTTTAAAATTACCCTACTCTTCCTGGCGGGTATTTTCCTGCTCAACCCTTTTCTTTCTGCTGAACAACTCGACACGGAGGCCATAGTCGAAGCCCTGCGTCATTCTTTTACCTGGTTTGACAATGTGTCTTTTGAGGTGTCTGTTACCTATGTGACCCCCTGGAATCCCGATGAAACAGTGAAAGTGGACAGTATCTATTATCAGGACGGGAATCGCCGGGCACGCCTGATTGATAAAGCAAGTGGTTTTGACCGCATCACAGGCGAGCCTTTGTCCCGTGAGTCCGACATTACTGACTATCGGGACCGGATTTATTCCCCGGAAACAAAGGGTTTCATGTTGGAGATTCTGGGCGAAGATCCTTGCGAGTTGAATGTCCATGAAGATGGACCTCAGGAACTGGAACATCTCATGCAGACATTGGCCCATGCCTATTTTTATAACGGAAAGTTTCTCGAAGGAGCCCTGAAACTTGAGAACATCATAAGTGTCAGGGAAGGAGATTTGGACGGTGAACCCAGTGTGATTCTGGAAACCACACATTTTGACAGATCTCTGACCTTCTGGCTCTCTCCACAGGATGGCTATGCCATGCAGAAATGGCAACGTGTCCGGGAAGTGGAGATTGATGTGGAGACAGCCGGCGAAACCGCTCCGCCCGAGAAAAAGGTCCAAAGAAAGGTTGAAGAATTTACTTTTTCTGACAGGCAAAATATTCAGGGCCATATAGTGCCTATGACAATAGAGAGCATCTACTGCAATGAAGTGGACGGCCGAAGAGAAATCACCTTTGAAAAGAAATCTGTCTTTTCGAATGTGCAGATTTCCCCGGACTTTGATTCCTTCCAGGCCTTTAAATTGCCTGATGTTTCGCATATTCACAGATCAGCCCTCTTCAAACCCAACGGAATGATCATTCCCGGCTACAGATGGAAAGACGGTGATCTGGAATTGTTATTTGAAGAAGATGAGATCTATGATGCCTGGGAGGACTCCGATCAACAGAAAGAATATGACCCGGAAGAGGTTACAACAGTGCTCAGCCTGTCCACAGGAGCACCAGAAGCCGCTGTGAATGAGGGATGGAATCAGGCCCGTATTGTGATGCTCCTTACGCTTGCCCTTTTTCTGCTGGTCGCCGCCCTGGGTATTCACTATTTTCTGAAAAGGAAAAGCCTGTGAAGAGAGAGAAATGAAGATAAAATCCGGCCAAAATACCAATGAATTCAACAAATGACTTGAACAGGCGTCATGCCATTATATTTGCATCGTCTTTCCTTTAGTGTGACTTC
>LSQX01010663.1_pt1 | contig 24063 bp, 21 predicted proteins | sample 654561 | NCBI WGS metagenome assembly LSQX01 (sample SAMN04489861, study PRJNA283612) | anaerobic digester metagenome | isolation source: 4 biogas reactors fed with cattle manure at either 37C or 55C with and... | place: Denmark: Kongens Lyngby | collected 2014
AGATGTGTATAAGAGACAGGCCCAGGCCGTACAGGAGAGGTCTCTCTTTCCAACCAGAAACTCCTGATAAACCACCGTCCCGAAAAGGTTGAACTTTGCTGCCCAGCGTTGAAAATCTTTGAATTTTTTGCGCGTCTCTTTGCGTGTCAGGTAAAACTCATCTGGATTTTTACCCAGACGCTTTACCATATCCACCTTGGCCGTATCGTAATCATATCCCGGAGAAATGGTGTGACCGTCCACGCCTATCCATGACAAATACTCGAGCAGGTGCTCCAGCTCGTCCATATCGGTCTGACAAAAAACAGTCGCATTCGTCGCGACCTGAAAGCCCAAAGCTTTTGCAAGCCGAATCCCTGCAATTGCTTCACGAAAAACACCCTTTCGCTCCACAACCATGTCGTGTGTTTTTTCCATCCCATCCAAGTGGACATTCCAATAAATGCGCCAGTGTGGCCGGATCACCGGTTGGGAGCTGCCCTCTCGAATTTTGACAGCGTCCTCTTCGGAAATCAGCGCTTCAGAAATGAGTGTTTTTATTAACGGCTCCATTTCTTCCGAATAGGCGGCTGCCATATACTCCTTGAGCTTCTGTCGCAATAGCAAACCGTTCGTGCAGAGATAAACAATGCGCTTCTGCTTTAATAACCCCTCAACCAAGAGCGCGATCTCCGGGTATAGTAGAGGTTCACCACCACAAATGGAAACCATGGGAGCATTACATTGAAGAGCTGCATCCAGACAAGCCTCGAGAGACATCCTGTCGCTCAGACGGGTCGAATATTCTCGTACACGACCACAGCCAGTGCAGGCCAGATTACAAGTATGCAGCGGCTCAAGCTGAAGCACCATGGCAAAACGCGGAACACGAAAAAGTTTCTGTTTGATGATGTGCGCCGCTATTTGAAACGTCGTTCTAAATGGAAATCTCATACGTTACTCTATCTCTGCATGCTTCGTGGAGCAAAACATTCAGAGGATATGAACTATAGGCCTTGACCTTAATTACTTTTGGAAACAAGAGTCTCAGGTTCGGAATTCGTGAAAAGAATCGAACAATCCAAAATTTCGGTTGTGTGAGCAACACTTGGTTTAGAGTCATCCTCCGGTTGAGTCTGAACTATCCCCGGCAAAAAAAACGACGCCGGGGAAACACTATGAGACCCGGAGAAGCCACCGCAGCCCGAAAGTGCCAGCATCGCAGGAAGTAAGGCAATAATAGCCCAAAGTTTACCCTGTCTCAGGTACGCCATTCGTTGATTCTAAGCTAATTCCGGGCTTCTAGCAACCACTAATGCAAAAAATGCACTTCCTGATTTTTGAGGCTTTAAAGTATTATTCAGGCAGAATTTCCGATTGAGTAATCTTAAAGCTGTAAGCATACATGCAGGGCACCTCATCTACCGAGAGTTGAGGTACTTCTATAGTCAGAGTCTGGTCTTTTACCCCATATTTGAGCTTCCCCTCATGCCCCAATAAAGTCACTTCAGTTCCCGGAGATACTTTGATCTTCTGAATCACTAATTCCTTCCCCGGCCAGCCGGTGGCAATTGCATAGTGGGTGTCGCCTTTTTTAGTAAAAAAGCACTTCTTCATCGCTGTATTGCCCTTGGGCTTTTGGCCTATCTGGTCCATAACGCTGTCAGAAACCATGTACTGCCCTCTTTTTTGTTCAGGCCTCTCTCCCTCTGTCCATTCACTCGTACGCCGGGCGCACCGGGTCCCATAGATGGCCTCTCCGTTGACTTTCAACCAGGCTCCAATATCGAGCAGCTTTTGTTGCATAATAGGAGGAATGAGCCCAAACTCATCAGGGCCAATGTCCAGCAGGAGATTACCTCCTCGACTAACCGTATCAGCCAGAGAGATAACGAAATATTGACTGCTCTTATACTCCTCAGCGGTTTCTCTTCGGCTGTACCCGTAAGAATGGCCCATACCGCGGGATTCCTCCCAGGCATGAGAGTCGTCCTGCATTCCTGCGGCATATTCCGTCGTATAATAACCCCCATTTTTATGTCGGCACTCGCTGCCCCAGCGATCATTGACGACCACCTGGTCCTTACAAGGTGACTCGTTGAAAAGCCAAGCCAGGAGCTCCTCACTTTTCCACTCCTTGGAAGGCATATCCCACTCGCCATCTGAGAAAATAATATCCGGACTGTATCGGCTTACCACATCCTTGAACTGAGGGAAAAGGTGCTCATTCACATACTGCTTGCGGTCTTTAAGCCAAATTGGATTGTACCACTCATAAAGAGAATAATAGAACCCAAAGCGCAGACCTTTTTTGCGACAAGCCTGTGATAATTCCCCTAAGAGATCACGTTTGGGCCCCACGTCCACACTGTTCCAGGCTCTTCCCCATGCGCGATTGGCTTCAGCACTGGGCCAAATCGCATAGCCGTCATGGTGTTTGGAGGTAGGCACCACATACTGAGCCCCCGACTTTACAAAGAGATCAGCCCAAAAATTCGGATCATACAAGCTGGCTTTGAAGATTGGGGCAAAATCCTTATATTCAAAATCTCCTCCATAAGTTTCCACATGGTAACGCCACCAGGGATTATTGGGATTTCGATCCGCAATCCGATTCCAATACCACTCAGAGTATTCCCCCTTTGCAGCCCAGCTGGGTACGGCGTAAATGCCCCAGTGAATAAAAATCCCAAACTTGGCATCTGAAAACCATTGAGGATTGGGCCGGCTGTTCAAGGACTCCCAATTAGCTTCATACTTTTTAGCAGACTCCTGAGGCTCAGCAGCAACCGACCCTATCGCTGTTAAACCGATCACCCCGGCAAAAACCAGCGCACTAATGATTCTCTTTCTTATCTTCATATCGGAGAAATACTAAAATAAAGGGTCTTCTAGAGCAAGTAAAATCAGGGTATCCAATGCCACTTCATCATCAAGAAATACATTTTATGCCTCGTTCTCAAATTGGGCTTGTCCCGTCTACTCGTTTTGCTACAATGCCTCCCCGTATGAAGAAACTTTCGAGACGTACTTTTATAAAGGCTGCTTCCACAGCCTTTGCTGTTCCTTTCATTCTTCCTTCCAGTATCTGGAATGCCAAATCCGAAGATAAACCCAATAATCGCTTGAATATTGGCTTCATCGGAATTGGCATGCAAAACCGGGGCCACCTGGGCTCGGTGATTGGAAGAGATGATGCCCGCGTGCTTGCAGTATGTGATGTCGATAGCGACCGTCTGAACAATGCACGTGAAACCGTGGTGAACCGTTACAAGGAGAGATTCGGCGAAAACGCTCCTAAATGTGATGCTTATTCAGATTTCAGAGAGCTTATTGATCGGAAAGATATTGACGCTTTATTCATCGCAACTCCCGATCATTGGCATCAAATCCCAGTAGTAATGGCAGCTAATGCCAAAAAACATATCTACTGCGAAAAACCTCTCAGTCTGACTGTTCGCGAAGCGCGTGCTATGGTCAACGCAGTCCGGAAAAATGATATCATTTTCCAAACCGGCAGCCAACAAAGGTCTAGTGCCGAGTTCCGCCAGGCAGCACGATTGGTCCGCAATGGAAAAATCGGTAAAATTGAAAAAGTGATTATCAATATTGGTGGTCCTTCCCGTTGGTGTGATCTGCCCACCGAACAAGCTCCCAAAGGTCTGAATTGGGAAATGTGGTTGGGACCGGCTCCCTATCGTGGCTACAATTCAAAACTTAGCCCACGGGGTGTCCATCAGTTCTACCCGTGGCGTGACTACCGTGAATATTCCGGCGGCATGACAACCGATTGGGGTGCCCACCATTACGACATTACTCAATGGGCTTTGGGTATGGATGACTCAGGTCCGGTCAAATTTGTCCCTCCGGGCACCGAAGGCGCCACCAGCGGAATCAAATTTTACTACGCCAATGGGGTTGTCGTCCAACACGGTGGCGATAACACACTTGAGCGCGATGGTAAAAAGGAAGGATTTGGAATTCAGTTTATCGGAACTGAAGGGCGCATCTATGTGGACCGCGGCAAGATTGGTTTTGCTCCTGAAGAAATAGAAGATATCAAGTTCACTGACAGCGATATCAAGCTCTACGAAAGCAATGACCACCACCAGGATTGGTTTAACTGCGTTCGGGAACACAAGCGTCCTATCTGCGATGTCGAAGTCGGCTGCCGCAGCGTCAGTGTCTGCCATCTTTGTAATATCGCATACTGGACCAATAAGGAAATTCACTGGGATCCGAAACGCGAGGTCATTACGAACAATGAGGAAGCAAATTCGCTCCTTTCAAGGAAGCAACGTGCTCCTTATTGCGACTGGGTTTAATCGAAAACTCCTTTCTATTGAAGTATAGAAAGGAGTCTTTCTTTTAATGAAAAACGGCGAGCTGAGCTCGCCGTTTTTCGTCTATATTTTTTTTCCGTTTCGGGTTACTTATTGAGCTCCCGAATCCAGACGTTACGGAACTTCACTGGATTGCCGTGATCCTGGAAGGAAATCGGTTGACGCACATCATGCGGGCTGTAGGCCGGACGGGCCATATGCCCGGTCGGTCCCGTGAGAGGTCTATCCAACTGCACTAAGACTCCGTTAAAGAGTACTGTAATGCGAGCCGGAGATTTCAGCTTATCACCTTCAAACCGCGGAGCAACATAGATAATGTCATAAGCATTCCATTCACCGGGTTTATTGATAGGGTTTACCGCCGGGGGATACTGCCCGTAAATGGCAGAAGCATATCCATCTGCATATGTTTTATTGTCGTAATTATCAAGGACCTGTATCTCATAGCGCTCCCCGCCCATGAAAACACCGCTGTTACCGCGGCCTTGATCGTCTCCTTCTACTTTTGCGGGAGCAGCCCACTCCACATGCAGCTGACAGTCACCAAAACTCTCCTTGGTACGAACGTACCCGGACCCAGGAACACATTCCATGGAACCATCTTTTACCACCCATTTGGTTTTTTCCCCATTGCTGGCAACCCAATGATCCAGGTTGGATCCGTCAAACAGCACTACCGCATCCGATGGGGCTTTTTGAATAATGCCCTTGTAGCCGGATTCGACACTTTGAGGCACCGGACGAGAGCGATCATGGATTCCGTATTTGGGATCCGGCTGGGCCTGGAGCTGTGAAAGAGACACGACACTGACAGCACAAATCATAGCCGCCAGCACACTTGTTTTTGATATAAAACTCATATTTTCTTGTATATGTTAATAACAGATCTACTGCGAGGGCCAGTCTACGAAAACACATTCAAAAGCTCAAGACGATTTTTCCTCTTCAGATGGCAAGTATATCCTTTATATGTTCCGAATTCTGAGATTGAACATCTCCTGGCCCCTGCCTTATACTCACCTCCCGATGAGCGTAATGGACGAACTCAAATGGCGCGGATTAATTGCGGATTGTACAGATATGGAGGGTGTGACGAAATTACTCTCCGAAAAAAAGATAACTTTATATTGTGGATTTGACCCTACGGCCGACAGTCTGCATGTTGGCAACCTGATCCCCCTTCTGACCCTACGCCGATTCCAGCTGCTGGGCCATCATGTCCTGGCCTTGGCCGGTGGCGCTACCGGCAGTATTGGCGACCCCAGCGGTCGCACCGCTGAACGCCAGCTGCTCACGCGCGAAATACTCTCCTATAACGTCGAGTGCGTAAAAAAACAGTTGTCTCGCTTCCTTGATTTTAACGATGGGCCAAATCCGGCCCTTTTGGTGGATAATGCAACATGGATGGCCCCATTCACCTTTCTGGACTTTCTTCGTGATGTGGGCAAACACTTTTCGGTCAATACCATGATCGCCAAGGAAAGCGTTCGAGCCCGTCTGCAAAGCGAAACAGGCATTACTTATACCGAATTCAGTTACATGCTTTTGCAGGCTTATGACTTCTGCCATCTGAACAAAGAATTTGGCTGCGAGCTGCAGATCGGCGGCAGTGATCAATGGGGCAATATTACGGCCGGAATGGACCTGAGCAAAAAAATGTCCGGTGTCACACTTTATGGTCTGACCTTGCCGCTCCTGCTTAATTCTGACGGCTCTAAATTCGGGAAAAGCCTGGGCGGGGCCGTCTATCTGGCCCCGAATAAAACAAGTGTCTACCGTTTCTACCAATTCTGGATACGCGTCGATGACCGCGATGTAATTAAGCTCCTCAAGTTCTATACATTCCTCTCCAGAGAACAGATTGAAGAGCTCTCTGCTCAACATGAAGCCAAGCCGGAAGCACGCCTTGCACACAAAGCCCTGGCTTATGAAATGACTCGGCTCATCCACGGAGAAGATGCCACACAAGACGCCATTAGGGCTAGCGAGATTCTCTTCGGTGGAACCGTTGAGGGCATTTCCGAAAGAAATTTTGAAGATGTCGCTTCTGAAGTGCCCAACCGAGAAATATCCATTTCGGACCTTTCCGGTGAAGGCAAATCGCTTTTGGAGCTCTTGGTGCTTTGCGGACTTTGCACTTCCAAGGGACAGGCCCGCAAAGACGTGGATGCCGGCGGTATCTATCTGGCCAATATCCGCGAGAATAACATCCAACGCATGGTCACGGCAAAGGACCTTATGTTCGGAAAGTATCTTCTCCTGAGGAAAGGGAAACGAAACTATTCTGTCTTGAAAGCAATCCAGTAGCATATTCTCCACTTGAGTGCTCTACCCTCTTATCTGAAAGAAACCGCTTCCGGCTGCACTCTATCCGTTCGTTTGCAGCCGCGATCCTCTCGTAATGAGATTTGCGGCCAGATGGGTGACGCTCTGAAAATCAAGGTGACAGCCCCTCCAGTGGATTCAGCGGCTAATGAGCTCTTAATTGAATTTTTAGCGGACTTATTGGATGTTTCGAAAGGCTCTGTTCAGATTTTGAAAGGACAGACCAGCCGAAGCAAAGTTGTACAAATTGTCGGCCTCAAAACAGACCAGATAGTGAAGAAACTCACAAACAAACCATAACCTGCATTTTTAGCTCTACCTCCAAATTCAGATGAAACTCCCCGCCGACTATCATACTCACAATTATCTCTGCCGGCACGCAGAAGGACGCCTGGTAGAATATGCTGCCACTGCTATTCAGCGGAGCGTCGCTGAAATTGGCTTTTCAGACCATGCACCGATGCCCACAGACGGATACGACGAATGGCGAATGCTTTTGAACGAGCTCCCTGAGTATCTGGAGATGGCAGAAGAAGCTAAAAAAAAGTACCCAGATTATCCCATCCGCGTCGCGCTGGAGGTGGATTTTTTACCGGGGCAGGAAGCCTGGGTTCGGGATCTGTCAGAGCGTTATCCCTGGGATTATTTGATGGGCTCAGTCCATTACCTGGAAGACGGTTGGGATATCGATAACCCGGCAAAAAAACACTTGTGGGTTCAATCGAATATCAACGATATCTGGAAAAGATACTTTGAGCGCTTAACTCTTGCAGCAGAGTCGGGACTATTCAATATCATCGGACACATCGATCTGCCTAAAAAATTTAATTTCCGCCCCACCTGTGACTGTTCTTCTCTATACCGGAATTTTCTAAAAGCAGCCGCAAAAACAGGCACAGCTATCGAGATCAATACCGCCGGGTGGGACAAAGAATGCCGGGAAGCTTACCCCAGTTTCGATATTCTCGCGATGGCACACACCGAAGGAGTCCCCCTTACTTTTGGTTCGGATTCTCACTCACCCCACAACGTGGGCAACTACTTTGATAAGGCGATCTCTCTTGCCCGACAAGCCGGCTACACCCATTCCATCAGACTAAGCAATCGGAAGCCATCTCCCCATCCCTTACCCTCTTAAGTGCAAGAGACATTTTGATACGCAGAAATAGCTGCTAGTTCAGCTCCCAGCAAAAACCATGGTACTGAGCGGGCAATACCTGCAGCTCTGTCCAGCCATTCACATCCAGAATTTGGTGTTCCGCACTTACCAGCTCTTTCAACTCTTCAAGGGGCACACAAGGCTGGGAGGCAATTATCATCCCCCGCCCGCCTACAGCTTCACTCAAAGTCTGTTTAAGCAGTGAAGCTAGATGCGGCATCCTCACATCAATAAGCCGCTTATTACTCCCCAGTAAAGCAGATACATTCAAAAGCGGATCGAAAATCCTAACTTCATAGCCGCGGCCTAACAGAATTTGAGCCACTTCTACCATTGGGCTTTCCCGAAGATCATCCGTATTGGACTTAAATGAAAGGCCCAGAATTACCACTTCCCGGCATCCGGACGATTCCACTAACTTCAACATTAAAGACAAATGCTGCTGATTGCTCGAAATCAGATTTTCGATAATAGGCATACTGACCCCGTTGCGGCGCGCACAATCCGTCAGAGCTCTCACATCCTTGGGTAGACAAGATCCTCCAAAAGGATTTCCCGGTCGTAAATAAGCTGAAGAAATATTCAGTTTGGTATCACGACAGAGAATTCTCATCACAGAAAGTGCATCCAATCCAAGCTCTTTCCCCAGGCGCCCGATCTCATTGGCAAAGGCGATCTTAAGGGCATGAAACGCATTGCACCCGTATTTGATAAGTTCCGCTGTGCACCACTTCACTACTTCAACCTGCAAACCAAATATAGGCTCCATTTCAGGCGAAGGCGGTAATCCGTCCGATGTCCCAACCACAACCAATGCCGGCTTTTCAAAGTCCTTAATTGCCGTCCCCTCTCTCAAAAATTCGGGGAAATAATAAACCTCCAACAAAGCCGATTCCAATAAATCCTTAAAATAAACTTCTATTAGCTTCTCTGTGCTGCCGGGAAGCATTGTGCTCCGCAGAATCAGATAATGTTTTGTGCCCTTTTTCCTGATTGCACTGGCCAATTCTTCTGACACCTGCCGGACATAGCTCAAATCCAGCGCTCCGGATGCAGAGCTGGGCGTCCCCACACAAACAATGGAAACCTCGCTCTCCCTAATCGCCTCACAACAATCCTGGGTTCCCTTCAGGAGCCCTTTCTCTTTAGCAGTTGCCAGCAGTATTTCCATTCCGGGCTCAATGATGGAGGGATGACCTGACGAAAAATCTTCTACCTTTTGTTGATTAATGTCTACCCCTACCACCGTGTGACCATGCGAAGCTAAGCAGGCTCCGGTCACGGCCCCGACGTATCCCAAACCAAAAATGCTAATCCTCATAAGCGCTGACCTGTTATACCTGCCTTAACCTGATGTTTCAAGAACACGTTAACTCCAATTCTTTTTTCACCCGAATAAACTTAGCATCTTTTCCTCTTGCATGTTCGGCTTTAACCGGATAGATTCTTTCCGTATTTAAACTATGACTGGAAGTAGCCATGACTATAATTAATTCTTATTATGTTGCCGTATTAATGTGTGTGATAACAATGCTCTGCTGGGGCAGTTGGGCAAACACTCAGAAACTAGCCAGCAAAGAGTGGAAGTTTCAGCTCTTCTACTGGGATTACGGCTTTGGAGTTCTGCTCTGGTCTCTGTTATTGGCATTTACTTTCGGAAGTATCGGTGAATCAGGTCGCAGTTTTCTAAGCGATTTAGGTCAATTTAATGCTCAGGGCGATGTCAGCTCACTGTTCCGAACCAATGTCCTCTGGGCCTTTTTCGGTGGAATCATCTTTAACCTCTCAAATTTGTTGCTGGTCATAGCAATTGATATTGCCGGTATGGCTGTGGCATTCCCAATCGGGGTCGGCCTGGCTCTGGTTCTCGGTGTTATCTCTACTTATTATTTTCGGCCAGAGGGAGACCCGGCTCTCATGGCTGCGGGTGTCGCGTTGGTATTGGTTGCGATCATCTTAAATGCTGTTGCCTATAAAAAACTTCAAGGAGGCAAAAAGTCAGGCGGCAGCTCCGCTATGGGAATCACTATATCGGTGATTGCCGGCGTTTTGATGGGCTGTGGATTCTTTGCTCTTGTCACCAAAGGAATGGTCAATAACTTCAACCAACCTGAGCCCGGCTTGATGACGCCCTACACCGCTCTAGTCGTTTTCTCATTTGGATTGGTCCTTTCCAACTTTATCTGGAATAGCATCGTCATGCTTAAACCGATTCAGGGAAAACCGATCCCCTTTAAAGATTATTTTACCAAGGGAAGCTTCAAACTACACGCTATCGGCATCCTGGGGGGCATTATTTGGAATATCGGCATGTCGTTTAGTCTGATCGCCTCTGGGCAAGCGGGTGCGGCTCTTTCCTATGGACTGGGCCAGGGGGCTACCATGGTGGCTGCTTTCTGGGGTGTTATTATCTGGCGAGAGTTTAAAGGAGCTCCCAAAGGTACCTATAGTCTCCTGGCAGCCATGTTCTTTTTCTTTATAGCAGGCTTGGGCCTTCTCATCTACTCAAAGATGTAACAGACAAAATTGTTGTACTTAAAACCAATAGAACCGATTAAATTATGCCAAAAAAAAACGTAGTAGTTGTGGGTAGTTCCAACACGGATATGATTATCCAGATGAAGACGATTCCTCGTCCGGGGGAGACTCTTCTCGGTGGAAAATTCAGTATTGCTCCGGGAGGTAAAGGTGCCAACCAGGCCGTGGGGGCTGCCCGGGCAGCCAGACCGGGCACTCAGGTTATTTTTGTCGCCAAAGTGGGCAAAGATATTTTTGGAGAACAGGCAATTACCGGTTTCAAAAAGGATAAAATTCAAACTGATTATGTTTTTCAGGATTCAAACAATCCTTCAGGGGTAGCGCTTATTTTTGTGGCAGATGATGGGAAAAACAGTATTGCTGTAGCCTCCGGCGCCAATTCGGCTCTCTCTCCGGCTGATGTTAAAAAGGCATCTCAAGCCATCAAAAATGCAGATATCCTGGTCTTACAACTGGAAACACCCCTGGAGACTGTCCGGACTGCCATCGAGATTGCCGATCAGTCCGGAGTTCCTATCATTTTAAACCCGGCTCCTGTCCAGAAATTACCCCCGGAAATCCTGCGGAAGGTGACTTTGTTGACACCCAACGAAATTGAAGCCGAAACCTTAACAGGAATTGCTGTTAAAAATAAAACCACTGCAGCTCAAGCCGCGCAAATCCTCCATGACTTGGGGGTGCCCATTGTAATCATTACTCTCGGGGCCAAAGGTGCATACCTCTCAACTCCGACCGTTAAACAAATGATTAAGCCTTTCGCTGTTAAGGCGGTGGACACAACCGCAGCAGGAGACATCTTCAATGGGTCTCTGGCTGCATCATTAAGCGAAGGCACCGGACTCTTAGAGGCAGTTCACTTTGCGTCAGCAGCGGCCGCTCTTTCGGTCACAAAGCTGGGAGCTCAGCCTTCAGCACCCAAACGAAGGGAAATAATCGATCTGCTCAAGAAATGAACACGTGCTACTGACCGACTTCGGAATCCGCAGTCTTTGTATCGATATGCATCACGTTTGACTCTCTGGGAACAGCTGATTTAATCATATATTGCTCAATGAGTTCAAATAACTCGGAGCTCTCTTTTTCCATACCCAGCCACTGGAAATTTTTAGCAGCCCGCTGCAAAATCATAATAGCTTCGTAATCCCTACCCAAACCCCAAAGGCACCTGCCCTGCCCGGCCAGAGCCGTAGCGATCAATTCTGGATCAGCCAACTCTTTGGCTTCTTCCAAAAGCTTATTCCAGGAAGTTAATGCCGCATCATATCGGCCTAACGCCTCCTCCGTCTCTGTGAGGTTAGAATTCAGCGCCCATGCCGTGCTTCGATCAACGGCGTTTACTTTTTCCAGCGCACGGTGAATAACCGCGTTGGCTTTGTCGGCCGACCCTTCACGGAGCAAACCGCTTCCATATTCATTCTGGAGCAGGACCCACAGTGCTGTCTCTTTTTCCTCCAAGTTGGAAGTCTCCGCCAAGGAAAGCAGTTCCTCCATCCTTTTTTGTCGAGATTCTTGTGAAGTCTTCTGCTCTATCTGAAGCAACAGTATCTGATTCTTCCACCACTCAGAACCTTGCAGGTTAATCGACGCGGCTTCAGAAGCTAATGCCCTGGCTGATTCGTAATTTCCATTCCTATACGCTGAATAGGATTGATTGTGAAGAGCGATGGCCTGACGGTCGCGACGGTCCAAAAGAGCATATTTACGGGCAACCTCTTTCCAAGTTTCCTCTGAAGCTTTCCAGTTTCCTGCTTCCATCACTTTTACGGCGGTCGCCTCCAACAGCTCCGCTTCGTGAACCGGAAATGGAACCGGCTCAGGGGCCGGAGTACTACACCCGACGATAAACAATCCGCTAATAATAATGCATGTCAGATATAGGGATTCTCTTATATTTTTCATTACCTTTTCCCTCCCAACGTAGGACGCAACACGCTTTGAGGGGGTGCATTCGTTTGCGAAGAAAAGCTCCCCTTAAGAAGCCAATTACGTTTAAGACCTTGGACCAAATCATCCAAATCCAACACCAGAGAGGAGATTGAGCTTAACATGTAACTATTGGCCTGCACCTGCTCCCGCAGGTTGGATGTGATCTGGGCTAAATTCACCAGGGTTTCATTCAAATTTTGGCTGAGCATGACCAGATTAGTTTCAGAAGTTTGAACGGTACCCTTAACGGAACCCAGAGTATCTACGATCTCCCTGTTCATCTCCGGAGGAATCGCCCATTCACCCAAGCCCCCATGCTGATTGGTGAGTATTGAGGTGATTGCTTGAACGTTATGCACGATCGGCTCCAGCTCCTTCACCGTTCCGATGGCGCTGGACATCAACCTCGTAGATTCTTCCAGCAATTCGTTGATTTTGTTTGTCAAAGAGAGAACCCCCGGCAGCCCCTCGCTCACTTTATTAACCAAATCATTCGCTGACTTCATGACATCTGTGGCTTCATAACAAAACAGCATATACCCCATAAAGTTTTTATCGATCGGTTCAGAGCTCCATTTCCCTTCCTTCTCGTCTCCCGACGGATCCTGCCAGACATAAAACTTACCATCCTCCTCTTTATAAGTCGCTGAAAGCTTAATATCCATATTGGATTGACCGCCTTTACTGACTTCGAGTGTCTTTCCTCCCAGGAGTCCTGATTTCAGCCGTACATCAGAGTCATTCCAAAGGTAACCGTAATAAGGTTCCCATATATCAAATTGGACGGTTACATTGTAATACTCACCAGGAGCATTGGGCGAAATTGCCGTTATCACGCCAGCCTTAAAACCCATCAGCATCACGGGGTCACCCACTTTAAACCCTTCAGCTGATGAAACGAGCGTGAAATAGGGAACCTTTTTCTTAGTCCATCCTTTTCTGACTGCAGTTGAATACGCATAGTAGGACATTGCGCCTAAAGCGATCAACGAAGCGATTACCACAAAAAAACCGACCCATTTTTCAACGCGGTCCATTTGAGTTCGCAACTGCGGAGTTAAATCATTCAGCGCCATATTCAGTTCTCACTTCCATCTCCTAATAGTTTCTTTACAGTTGGATTTTCAGAGCTCTTGAGGGATTCAGCTCCTTGAAAAACCAAAAAATCATTTTCGGTAATAACTCCGTAATGAGTTCCAAAATCCAAAAAATTACCCAAATCCTGCGTGGCAACCACCACGACCGCGGGGGTACTCTGTAGTGATTCAATCCCCGTGGAAAGTGATTTAAGCATGCGCTTTAGCCAAAAACGTTGGATCACGTCCAGACCTTCTCCAAAGTTATCCCAAAAAAACAATTGAGATTTAATCAGGATCGTCTGGGCTAAAACAGCTAATTGCTTCTGGTAGAAGGTCAGCTGGGTCGGCAAAAAATTAATCAGTGAAGATATTCTCAGGTATTCCAAAATAGCTTTAAGCGGTTCCGAAAAATGGCTGATATCTTTATTTTCATGATAACAAAGCGGCAATGCTATGTTTTCAGCCAAAGTCAGCCGCGGAATTAACCGGTCTCCATCCTCAAAAACAAAACCGATTTTTCGACGGATAGCACACATTTTCTCCTCTGTCGCTCCCCAATAATCCACTCCAAAAAGAGAGAGCCGCCCCTCCGGCAAAGCCAGCAAACCGGCAGCTGCCTTCAAGAGGCTGGTCTTGCCGCTGGCATGGAGCCCGGAAATAACCCAGCGCTCCCCTGCTCGTATTTCCCAACGAACCGTGCTTGTGCGCTCAATTTGAGTTTGAGAAGAGCCAACCCGCTCAGCCTCCGTCAAACACATGAGGGGCTCTTTCGCTTGAATGGTTGGATCAGCTTCCATTGTTACTTCCACACTAGATTAAATAAAACAACACATCGATAATTCCCCAACCTACCAGGCAACCGATCACTACTCGAATAATTGTTGCAGGAATTTGGTGCGACTGCACAGGATGAGCCAGAGATTCATAACAGGTCGTGATGGCAATAAGTGAGCCAAAAAGCAGTGCCTTCAGAAAGAGAATAATAAAATCCTTCCATTCAAGCGCTGCTACGATTTGATCAATATATTCTACCGGCTTCCAGGGCACATCCAAAAAAAACACGACCACATACCCGCTCAAAAGGGAAAATGTTATAAGATATATAGTCAGGCACAACGTCGCCACGCCCATCCCTATGGTACGCGGCACAACGTAATAGTGCACCGGGTCTATCCCCAGGGAACAGACCCACTCCATCTGCCCTGATGCCCGCTCACCGGCCAACTCTACGACCGTGCTCACACCCACGCGAACCAGCAGTACTAAAGCAGCCAACAGCGGCCCAATCTCTTTAAAAATGACTAAGACAAGAATATCGCCGACAAGATCGTAGGTAACCTCTCCGGTTAAGCGCAAAAGGACGACAGACTGCCCTACAACCAAAAAACCGATAATGGAGGAAAGAAAGAGAATAATGGGAAGCGGAGTGAGACCACATTTTGAAATTTCCTGACGTACCAGAGGGATGATAACACGGCGAGAACGATGGTGCTTCTTTAAGTAAACACCCAGGACAATCAGCGTGAAAAAGAACATCTCCTTGATGCGACGGAATAAGGAAAACACCCCCACCCCTGCTGCAACCCAAAAAGATTTTGGATACCGCCTGAGATACTGGATATTTGACCTATAATCTTCGCCCATACCTCTAGCCCTTATGAGCCCAGCTTCGAGAGCTGTTCCATCAGCTCCTCAACGGGCAGCCCTATCACATTGCTGAGAGAGCCCTCGATGCCCTCAATAATCATCTCTCCATGATCTTGTATCCCATAAGCCCCTGCTTTATCTAAAGGATTAGCCTTTGAAAAATATGCCGTAATATCTGCCGGAGTTAAATTCCTGAATACGACATCAGTGACGACGCTGAACACTTTTTGGGAGCAGAGGCTTCCATTATCCTTTTTTACAAGGGCCACCCCTGTAATTACCTCATGACGTTTCCCTGAAAGGATTTCAAGCGTCTGCCGGGCTTGGACCAAATCAACCGGCTTTCCGTATACCTTGTTTTCGCAAACAACCACCGTATCCGCACCAATGACCCATCGACCGGGATTTTTTTGCGCCACGGAATCGGCCTTGGAGTAGGCATTTTTTTCACAAAGCACCCGCGCCGAATGGCATTCAGATTGAAGCTCTTCCACATCAGAAACGCAAACTTCAAAAGGCAAGCCGGCCTTTTTCAAGAGCTCTGCCCTCCGAGGGGAGGCTGAAGCTAAAATTAACTTCTCTGCCAATTGCACACTCATCCTCCTTCAGATTGTAGCTCGCCCTTCCCTATTTGGAAATCCAAATTAAAGACTACTTTCCTGAAACATTTCCGAGCCGGGCTCTTAGCCTTCACGGCACTCCGCCAAAGTAACGGCTATAGCTGCAATAGCGGCCGTTTCACAACGAAGCACCAATGGTCCCAGTGTGATGGGGAGAACGCCGTTCCGGCTAAGCAACTCGTACTCTTCAGGTGAGAAGTCCCCCTCCGGACCAATCCACAAGGTAATAGATTGAGGAAGGCGCCCGTTTTTTTCCCTAAAATCATTCAACCAGAAGCGCTGTGAACGGCTTTGGACTTCCAGAGAAGCCACCAGAGAAAGGTCACAAGGAGAATTTTTGTTCAGCCACTCATCAACTCGCTGCGGCAATTCAATCTTTGGCAGCCATAGCCCCCCGCATTGTTTGCATGCTTCCTGAGCCGTATTATTCCACTTCTCAAGTTTGGATGTCTTGTCGCTCGGAGAGAGCTTTACTTCAGAGCGGGTGCTTAAAAGAGGAACGATACGTGACACACCCAGCTCTGTCGCTTTCTGGACAATGTCTTCCATCAACTTCCCCTTGGGTAATGCCTGCAGCAATGTGACACTCCACGGCAAAGGGGGACGGGATTCGCAGCTCACCACTTCCAACTCAACCGTAGACTTTCTCGACGACAAAACGCGGCAGTCAAACTGATCTCCCTTCCCATTGAGGACGATTAAGGCATCTCCATTCTGCACCCGCAGAACCCGCGAAGCGTGGTAAGCCTCACCACCTTCCAACGCTAATATGCGATCCCCTTTTTTTGCTGAGCTGGAAAAAAATCTACGCAAAACTTTACCCCGTTTCGGCTGAAATTGGTTCTACTGACTCAGCTCTCTATTTTCTTTTTTATTTTTTCAGAGAGAGACTGAATCCATTTTTTATAAGGCAATTGTTGGCACGACTCAAGGGCGCGCTTCCAGGCAGAACGAGCTTCCTCTTTCCTACCTATGGAATAATAGATGTCTCCCAAATGATCGTAGTAAACGATCAAATGCTCGTGCTCATCTTCTTTAACCAAACCAAAAACTCGAAGTTGATGAGAAAGAGCCTCTTCAGAGCGATTCATTTTGTATAAAACCCAAGCCAGGCTGTCTAAATATGCAGGCGCATCCGGCTCCGCCGCCAAAGCCTTTTGGATCATTTCCAAAGATTTCTCGAGATGCAACCCGTTATCAGCCCAGAGGTATCCCAGAGTATTCAAACACTGGTGCGACTCCGGATATTGAGCCAACAGGTTTTCAACAATCTCAAACGCCTTCTCTTTTTCCCCATTCCGCTCGTGGAATTCAGCCAGTATTAAATAAAAACTTTCCACTAAAAATTTGGATTCCTGGCTTTTATCAAGCTCTTCAGCAACTTTGAAACAATTGATCGCATCCGTGTACCGCTCCAATTCGCCATAAGCCAATCCCGCCAAATATTCAGAGCGGAATGATTTGTATCCGGATAGACGCACCAAGTCCAATGCGTCCAGAGCTTTTCGTGGATTACCTTCAGCCAACCGCATAGAAGCTGCCAATAGGAATAGGTCCGGATTTTTTCGCTCCATTACCGCAGCATAGTAGTAAAAATCTCCGGCTTCTTTGTATCTGCCCATTTTTTGGCAAATATCACCCAATGTCGGCAAGTAGCGCAGATCTGTCGGGTTTTCGCGTACCAAAAGCCTATACTCCGACTCAGCCTCTTCATAGCGCTCTAGGGCAAAAAGAGCGTTGGCTCTTTTTTCTTTTAATCTCGGGAGCGTCGGATATTCCTCCAGAAGTTTTTCATATTTTTCCAAAGCCTTCTCCTCTTCACCCATAGCCCTGTAGGTATCAGCCAACATCTCTGCGTGGTCGGGTCTGTATGAATCCGTTTCTTTGGCACTCGCCATGAGTTCTTCAATTCCCCCCACAATACGGGCTGCCTCCTGGAGCGGGTCCAAGCCTAACTTTGTAATCTTATCCCTGTTGTTTAGGTAAAGATGCGTAATATCCAACAAAAACGGAATGGAGTCCCGGCCTGCCTTTTCAGCCTGCTGCAAAGTTTTGAGAGCCTCCTTGTTTTTCTTGGACTCAACATAAATTCCAAAAAGTGTCTGGTATGCCAAGGCACCAGCTTCCGGCCTATGAAGCGCCTGCTTTGCTATTTTAATCGCAGACTGAGTATCTCCACTGGAAGCCTTCGCCAGCGCCAACCAACTATAGACCATGCTGCTGGCATCTTTCCTTTTACTGGAAAGCTCCAGTAGAGTAAGAGCATCCTCCAAACGCCCTTTTTCGATTAATTGGCGGGATACGTTAATCAGGAGCCATTCGTTGCCCGGATCCGCATTGACAGCTCGAACATACTCCTCAAAGGCAGATTCGCCCTGTTGGTTCATCTCCATGCTGAGCGCACTGGAGTAACGAGCCAGAGCCGTGGATCTTCCCCACTCCGCAAAAGCTTGCTGGTTGAGGGATATTGAAGGATCAAAAGGATCGGGCAAAATCGTAAATTTTACCTCTTTCTCCTTTGATTGATCCCCAACAGCCTTTTTCTTGGGCTGAGAAGCATCTTTCTCCTGTCCATCTTTTGCCGAAAATGAACTCGTCTTACAACCGCTTCCGCCTCCACAAAGAATAAGCCCTAGCAGCAAACTCAAATAAAATCGCTTTTGACCCATACCAGATAAAAGATACACGTTGCCATCCTTGTCTTCAAGAATGACAACGTGAAAACTGAAAACCTAAAAAATGGACCCTGTATCGAGTTCTTTTTAAAGGAGCCCTTCCGTTTTTGCATTGGTCGCTCCTCCGGTCCATTAGAAGCATGCAATTACTTCTGCCAGGTGCGCTTCTTATGACGATTTGCGCGCATCTTCTTACGACGTTTATGCTTATTAATCTTCGATTTACGACGTTTCTTCAGTGATCCCATATTTTATATATTAGTTAAAATACAATCTTGTTGAGCGGATATTCAATAATCCCTTCCGCTCCGGCAAGTTTAAGCTGAGGAATCAGCTCCCTGGCTACAGACACATCAATGATTGTCTCCACAGCTACCCAGTCAGGCTGACTCAGCTGCGCTATTGTAGGATTTCTAAGGGCAGGAAGTCCAGCAAGTAATTGATCCAAATTTTTTCTTTCTACATTTAACTTGAGCCCCACTTTGCGTTCTGCCGCCAAAACACCATTTAGCATCATCACTAATGTGTTGATTTTCTTCTGTTTCCATTCATCCTTCCAGGAAATGCGGTTCGCAATGAACCTGGGAGTGGAAACTAAAATTTCATCCACAATTCTTAGTTTTGCTGCCTGAAGCGAAGAGCCTGTCTCTGTGACATCCACAATGGCATCCACCAAATCACGAGCCTTTACCTCGGTGGCACCCCATGAAAACTCCACGTCTGCAGTCACTCCATGCTTTTTCAAGTAGTCCAAAGTGAGATTTACAACCTCTGTGGCTATTCTTTTGCCTTGAAGGTCTTTTACCGATTGAATCGAAGACTCCTCCGGAACGGCTAGAACCCATTTGGCTGGACGGTTGCTCACTTTGCTGAAACAAAACTCCCCTACCTCATGTACATCCGAGCGATTTTCACAGACCCAATCATGGCCCGTCAGCCCGCAGTCCAAATAACCGTACTCAACATAACGGCTGATCTCCTGCGCCCTGAAAAGGCGGATTTCCAGTTCATCATCATCCACTCGAGGCAGGTAGGAGCGACTGCTGACCTGAACATTCCAGCCGGCTTTAGCCATTTTCTCAAAAGTTGCTTCTTGTAAACTCCCTTTGGGCAATCCTAACTTTAATACTTTTGTTTCACTCATTCTTTTTTTGGCTCCTGATCTGATAAAGATCGCTACACGACTCTATAGAACCCCTGAGGAGATTTCAACTCTCCATCTCACCAGGAGAAAATCAACAACGATTATCCTTTCGGTCATTGATGACAATCTTCCGTTTGAATTCATCCAAAATTTCAATGTAGATTTTCCTGTAATCAGGCAAGGATATTGGCGGAAAATCCACCCAGCGCTCAATCCATTCCACAACCGTGATTCCTGCGGGATTCAGCAAGTAATGCTCCAATCCTGCTCCGTAAATCTCATCAACGCTTTCCAGCCGGTATAAATCCAAATGGAAAAGAGGTACTCTCCCACCCTCATACTCATGCAAGAGAGCAAAAGTAGGCGAATAAACTCGCGACACGACGCCGAGATTGCGAGCCAATCCCCTCACCCAGCAAGTCTTACCGGCTCCAAGGTCACCAGAAAGCCCAATTACGGTGCCGGATTTTAAGTCTTCACCATAACGAAAGCCGTGAGATTCCGTATCGTTAGCGCTATTGGAAATGATCGTATCCATGGCAATCCAAATTCGTAAATCGTCCGGTCCGGCTAAGAATACGAATCTCTTTTTCCGGGACAACCTTTCCGATGCAGGATAGTTTTAAATCCGGGAACCTCTCCTTCCAGGCATCCAGAAGCTCTACCGCAACCGATGCCGGAACCGTAAAAAGAAGCTCAAAATCTTCACCATCACTCAAAGCGCGGTTCAAGGCCGAAGCACCACCCTGCTGAGCTGCTTTCTTTGCCTCTTTGCTCACAGGAATGGCCTCTGAGAGCAATTCAATTCCCAGTCCTGATGCTTCTATCAGGCGCTGCAAATCTCCAGCCAAACCATCACTGACATCCATCAGCGCATGAATCTCAAAGCGGTCGGCCAGCCATTTTGCCTGCTCAATACGGGGAATAAAATCCAGATGCTTCCCGGAGCGTGATCCGCCCAAATCTCCGGTCACAAATAATGCGTCGGCAGGGCGCATATTCTTTCGCAAGAGCAACCGGCCCTGAGGCACCCATCCGACCATGGAGATGGAGAGAAAAACACCCTGAGTGCTGCGCACCGTCTCCCCACCGGATACAGAGACACCAAACATCGCGGCACGTTCTTGGATGCCCTGATAAATATCCTTCACCCTTTCAAAATCAAAATCAGAAGGCAACCCCAGCGTCACAAGTGCAGAGAGAGGCTCTCCCGCCATAGCGGCTATGTCGCTCAAGGCTCTGGAAATGGCTTTACGGCCTATGCGACCCCATCCGTCATCCTGCGTAAAGTGAACACCCTCGACCACCGCATCCGTCTTAAAAAGCAAGAGCTTTCCGGGCATTCCCACGTCCAGCACCGCGCAATCATCGCCCGGGCCCACAAGGGTCTCTTTATTTCCGGGAAGGAGAGGAATCAGGCGATCAATCAATTCAAACTCTTTCACGGCATATTCTCCCCACTCAATAAAATGCTGAATAAGAGGTTCGCTGCATTAAATGAGGCATGAGTTGCAATGCAAACGATCAGATTCGTATATCGTTCATAGAGCAATACCAGAAACAAAGCAAACAACACCAGGGGAATAAAAGCAACCCTGTTGGAATGGACCATACCAAAAAGAACGGCACTGCCTATTGCAGCTATTTTCGGAAATCCCATATCCCTCACATGAACGTAAATCACCCCGCGAAATAAAATCTCTTCTGCAATCGGTGCAATTAATATGGAAAACACTCCGATAAAAACGATCCGAAGCCACACCCCAGCCTCTCTTTGCTGGAGCATTTTTATCACTTCTTGCGGTTCTGCACCCACTTGCAGAGATTCAAAAACCCATCGGATCAGAGCCGCCAAAAGCAACGAAACGGGGAAAGCGGCCACCCCCAGAAAAACACCTTGTAGCAACACCGTCAGAGGTGAGCCGATATGAAAGCCAAACGCCTTCTTCCAGCTCATCCTCTGCGTATAAAGAAATAGCGCTATCAACAGAACCGTGGCTCCCTGAAAAGTAAAAATCGAAAAGACAATAGAAAAAAGCTGCCCCCCATCTGCAAAAAAACCTTCTAATCGCGGTCGAAAAAAAGCCAACAGAACATGCGAAAAGAAAACACAGTAAAACACACCCGTTAATAGGAGGAAAACATCCCTGTTATTCCATCCTTTATTGGGGACTGTGCCTGTCTTAATGATCATTTCGCCTTAACAGCCCTCTGGTGGAAAAACTTAAGCCTTCAGCACCTCAATGAATGCCTCCTGGGGAATATTCACAGACCCAAAAGCCTTCATACGCTTTTTACCCTCTTTTTGCTTTTCCAGAAGTTTTCTTTTGCGCGAGATATCGCCGCCATAACACTTAGCCGTCACATCCTTACGGTATGCGCGCACGGTTTCGCGAGCGACAATCTTGCCGCCCACAGCCGCCTGGATAGGAATTGTAAACTGCTGACTGGGGATCACCTCTTTGAGCTTTGCTGCCAGGGCTCTGCCGCGTCCGTCTGCTTTTTCCCGATGGACAATACACGAAAAAGCATCCACCGGCTCATTATTTACCATAATGTCAAGTTTCACCATATTCGCGCGCTGATAGCCTTCATGCTCATAATCCATGGAACCATAACCGCGAGTCGTGCTTTTAATCCGGTCGTGAAAATCAATCAGAATTTCATTCAACGGAATTAGAGAGCTGAGCATAACTCGTTTTGAATCCAATGTTTCCGTATTAATAATCACACCGCGCTTTTCTTGAACCAAGGCCAGCATATCCCCAATGTATTCATTAGGGCAGAGAATAAAAGCCTTCACTATCGGTTCCTCGATCCACTGAATGTAGTTGGGCTCGGGCAATAGAACAGGGTTATCCACCTCAATCATTTCACCACTGGTCAACTTTACGTGGTAAACCACACTGGGATATGTGGCAATAATTGCCATCTCATACTCTCTGCGAAGACGCTCCTGCACAATCTCCATGTGCAGCAACCCCAAGAAACCGCAGCGAAAGCCAAAACCCAGAGCGGCGGAAGACTCCACCTGATAGACAAAAGCCGGATCATTAAGCTGGAGCTTTGACAGATTGACCTTCAAGTGTTCAAAATCGCCTGAGTTAACCGGATAAAGCCCACTGAAAACCATGGGATGTACCTCCTGAAAACCAGGAACTTCATCACTCGGATTGCGCGGATCGGTCAAAGTATCCCCCATCTTGACGTCCAGCGGGCTCTTGATATTTGCCGTAAAGTACCCAGTTTCTCCAGTCTGAAGCTCTTCCCGAATATAAGGTTTTGGATTAAAACTACCTACCTCCTTAATTTCAACCGTCTTGCCTGTGCGCAACAGCTTTACGTTCATCCCTGGCTTTAAAGTACCATTATAAATGCGAACATGGGTCACGACACCCTTGTAAGTATCAAAGTAGGAATCATAGCCGAGCGCCTGCAGTGAAGGCGCCATTGTCGGTTTAGGCGGAGGAATACGCTCAATAATTGCTTCGAGAATTTCTTCAATTCCGATTCCCTCCTTGGCGCTGGCCAGGATGGCTCCATCAGAGGGCAAAGCTAAAATATCCTCAATCTGCTTTTTAGCCATTTCGATGTTGGCGTGGGGCAGATCGATCTTGTTAATAACAGGGATAATTTCCAGATTCTTTTTGACCGCCAAATGATAGTTCGCAACAGTTTGAGCCTCAACCCCCTGAGCGGCATCTACAATCAGAATAGCCCCTTCACATGCACTTAGACTGCGGGAAACTTCATAAGTGAAATCCACATGGCCCGGAGTATCTATCAAGTTGAGCTCGTAGACTTCCCCGTTACGTGCTTTGTAAAACATCGTGACCGGGTGCGACTTGATCGTGATACCACGTTCGCGCTCCAGATCCATTGAATCAAGAAGCTGCTCCTCCATTTCACGCTCAGAAATTGTTCCGGTAAGCGCTAGCAGCCGATCCGATAATGTCGTCTTCCCGTGATCAATATGCGCTATAATGCAAAAGTTCCGTATATACTTTAATTCCATTTCTTCAAAAGCCTTGCGCCCTATTTTACAAGCAGCAACTCTCAGGCCCGCCGAATGTTTCGCCATAAAACGGCGTCAGTAAACTATCTTCTCAGAACAGGTTCGGCAAGCTTAAAATGGCAGAGGCCAACCGTCCATCAACCATTGTGTTGGCGAGCCAAAATCCACAACAGATCCGATAACCTATTTAGATAAACGGCGTCTTTATGGAGTTCAAGAGAATCGTCAACTTCGTCGCTCTTTAAAACCTTCCAAAGGCAGCGCTCAGCGCGACGGCAAACCGTTCGGGCAAAGTGGAGTATTGCAGTAAGCTGATGATCTCCCGGGATAACCCATTCATGAACAGAGGGTATTCGGGATTCTAATAAATGGATTTTCTGCTCAATCCAATCAATATCCTGTTGGCAGATTACCTCAAATCCAGAATTTTTAAACCGCTCACAATCGGAGGGTAAAACCATCACCTTTGACATCAACTTAATCAAATGCTTTTGGGTAGTGAAGAGAGTCTCAGCCGATTCAGGAAATTCTGACATCTGTGACCGAGCCATCCCCAGTACCGCACTCAGCTCATCTACTGCTCCGCAACCAAAGATGCGATTATCCGTCTTGG
>LSQX01049773.1_pt1 | contig 24062 bp, 20 predicted proteins | sample 654561 | NCBI WGS metagenome assembly LSQX01 (sample SAMN04489861, study PRJNA283612) | anaerobic digester metagenome | isolation source: 4 biogas reactors fed with cattle manure at either 37C or 55C with and... | place: Denmark: Kongens Lyngby | collected 2014
CTTTTCTTATAGCAACTTTTAAGATTTTAGATTTGACTGTCTACCGAGTTTATACCGGTGGCTTACTTTTCCGGAAAACAGTCGTGCCGCGGAATAGTCAATGGCAAGTTACCACGAATATGGTGTACTCCTGAATACCAGTTAATGTGTTATAATTAGATACGCAAAAGTTGAGAGAATTGGATGCTGAATAAGAGTGTTGAGTCACCATGATTCGCGGAGCAATATGGTAAAAGCCTGATTAATGAGCGCTTGTGCAAATTGTACACCAAAACGTGGCGCCGAGAGCGCTTTGTTTTACGGGTCGCGTCGTGTAGTGCTGTCCAGTGGTCTTCAGGCCCGGGGCTTGAGAGCATTTGATAAATGGATTTCAGTTTAAAAGGAGATTATTTTATATGAAAATACTGTTTGTTGAGGATGATACAATTATCGCGTCCGGATTATGCTACTCCCTTAACCAGGAAGGGTATGACGTTACACATTGCCTGAACGCAGCACAAGCTAAGGAGGAATTAAGCAAAAGCAGCTTTGATATGGCTATTCTCGACATCAATCTTCCCGACGGAAGCGGGTATGACATATGCCAGCAGATAAAGGAGACGGCGGATATTCCGGTTATATTTTTAACCGCCATAGATGATGAAGTTAATGTAGTGATGGGGCTCGACATGGGTGCGGATGACTATATCACAAAACCTTTTCGCATAAGGGAGCTGCTCTCACGCATTAAGTCCGTTACCCGAAGATATGAGAAGTCAGAATCCTCCAAAACGGTTCTGGATTTCGGCAGCCTGAAAATTGATACCGCACAGGCAAAAGTTTTTAAGGAGCACAAAGAGATTCCTCTTACCTCTCTTGAGTATAGACTGCTCTTAATCTTTGCCCATAACCAGGGTCGAGTTCTTAGCCGGAATCAGATTTTGGAAAGCCTGTGGGATTTTGCCGGGGATTTTGTGAACGATAATACGCTGACTGTTTATATAAAGCGCTTACGGGAGAAAATTGAGGATGATGTTCATAATCCCCAAATGATACAGACGATTCGGGGACTTGGATATAAAGGGGGAAACTGAATTGCTGCGAAACAGGGAAATTAGAGGTTATCTTGCTTTACTGGCTTTGGTTTCAATCACTGGCACTGTAATCAGCTGTTTTTTTGACAGAACCGCTGGAGCAGTAACTTTTCTGTCTCTCTTGTTTGTAACGGTGATATCCCTGGCATTCACAAAGTGGAGATATGAAAAAATTGCAGAGCTCTCCCGTTATCTGAAACGAATATCGGCAGGGGAGTATTCACTGGAGATTCGGGACAATGCCGAGGGTGAGCTTAGCATCTTAAAAAGTGAAATTTATAAAGTAACGGTAATGTTGGCCGAGCAAGCCAATCTTTTGGAAAACGACAAGCGCTTTCTCGCCGATTCAATCTCAAACATTTCTCACCAGCTGAAAACACCCATAACCTCCATGTTTGTAATGACCGATCTAATTCGGGATGAAAACCTGCCCCAGGATAAACGCCTGGAATTCACACAAAATATAAACTCGCAGCTTGAAAGGCTTCAATGGCTTGTTTCGTCATTACTAAAGCTTTCCAAAATTGATGCGGGTACAATAGAATTTAAGAAGGAACCGGTTAATGTGAAATGTCTTATCACAAAAGCAACAGCGCACCTGTTGATCCCGATGGAGATAAAAAACCAAACGCTTGAGATAAGCGGAGATGAAAACGTCAGCTTCATGGGGGATCTGAACTGGTCATCCGAAGCCATCGCCAATATCGTTAAAAACTGTGTGGAACATACACCTGATGGCGGGATGATATCAATTTCTTTTCGTGAAACCTCACTTTTTACTCTGATCGAAATTTCTGATAACGGTCAGGGCATCGATAAAGAGGATTTGCCCTATATCTTCAATCGGTTTTACAAAGGGAAAAATGCTCATAATGACAGTATCGGCATTGGGCTTGCCATGTCAAAAAGTATCATAGAAAGTCAGGGAGGATCTATCGAGGTATCAGGCAAAACGGATAAGGGCTCCCATTTTATCATTAAGCTTTATAAAGTCGTTGTGTGACAAATCTGTCACCGAATTTGTCACATGCAAGTCATAATCCTCAGATATACTGATATACGATCCGAAAGAAATCGTATCGGGCTTTTTCGGTATGCTTGTCAAGCACTCCTTAAGGCGCTGCTACCACTAAAAGGTGTTGATAAATCTCTTGTGGTACATTGCATAAAGAACGCTTGAGGAGAGCATTGCAGATGAAGTGTCATTTTTCGGAATTACCCATACCTGAAGGATCAGTTTAGCAAGAGGAGTGATCAAAATAGAAATTTTACGGGTTGAAAATCTATCGAAAATCTACGGAAAAGGCGATACAGCCGTAAATGCATTGGATTGTGTTTCTTTTTCGGTAACAAAGGGCGAGTTCATTGCGGTAGTAGGACCGTCCGGTTCGGGGAAATCCACTCTGTTGCATATTTTAGGCGGAGTAGACAAGCCTACCCAGGGCAGAGTATTTATTGAAGACACAGACATTTACGCGTTGGATGAAACAAAACTTGCTATTTTCAGGCGCAGGCAGATAGGCCTTATCTATCAGTTTTATAATCTTATCCCGGTTCTAAGCGTTAAAGAGAATATTACCCTGCCACTGCTTCTGGATGGCAGAAAACCGGATAGAGATCAATTGGAGAGAATCATCAGCACACTGGGGTTGTCCGATAGGCTGGATTATTTACCGAATCAGCTTTCTGGCGGCCAGCAGCAAAGAGTGTCCATTGGAAGAGCACTTATCGGTAATCCTGCCCTCATGCTTGCCGACGAGCCTACCGGGAATCTGGACAGTAAAAACAGTGCTGAAATTATAGAGTTATTGAAATTGTTTAACAAGAAACTGAAACAAACCCTTATCGTCATTACCCATGATGAGCGTATCGCTTTGCAGGCAGACCGGGTTATGACCATGGAAGACGGAAAAATAACAAAGGATGAGGTGATCCGTTCATGAATATTGTAAACAGGCTGACAATAAGGCAATTGAAGCTGAATAGAAAACGGACCCTCGTCACAATTTTAGGAGCCATTATATCAGTGGCGATGATTACAGCAGTATGCACCTTGGGCATTTCTTTTTTGGACTTCATGCAAAGGATAACCATTGCTGACGAAGGGGAATGGCATGTTTTGTATAAAGGTGTTCATAAAGAGCAGCTTGAAGCAATCCAAAATGATGAGGAAACAAAAACCGTTATTCTATCAAGAGATACAGGGTACGCATACCTGAACGGGAGTCAGAACCCAAACAAGCCTTATATTTTTATTATGGAATATAACAAGCATGGTTTTGAAAGGTTTCCGATCAAATTAATTGAGGGAAGATTTCCTGAAAGACCTGACGAAATTATCATATCAGAGGCAATTATTACAAACGGTAAGGTAGATTATAAGATTGGGGATATCCTCACCTTTGACATTGGCCGGCGATATTCTTCAGCAGACATAGAATACAAGCAGCCACTCTCCCAACGCTATGCATTGCAAAAGGATAATGGTAGAATTCAGGAAACCCTGTCAAAGGAAACCAGCAATACCTATACCATTACAGGCATTATGGAACGGCCTTCATGGGAGCCGGCCTGGTCGCCCGGATACACCGCATTATCCTATGTGGATGAAAGCTTCATCCATTCGTCAGAAACAATAAACGCATCGGTTATCGTTAAAAAGGTTAATCCGGGATTGTTTGAGCATGGCAAAAACTTAGCCTCGCAGAACGGAATCGATGAGGTGGATTTTAATCATTCGCTGCTTCGGTATTATGGCGTTATTTCTGATGACCAAACGAAGAACATGCTCTTCACGCTGTCTTCCATCATTATGGTTATCATTATTATCGGCTCGGTTTCTTTGATATATAACGCATTCGCCATTTCGGTTTCTGACCGAGCCAGGTATTTGGGAATGCTATCCAGTGTAGGCGCTACAAAAAAACAGAAACGGAATTCGGTGTTCTTTGAAGGTGCCGTCATTGGTGCTGTGAGCATCCCGGTCGGAATTCTCGCAGGGTTTGCAGGTATCGGTATTACTTTCTTTTTTATTAATCCAATCATAAACAATCTGTTAACGGTTTCCGGTAATTTTCGTGTTGTGGTATTTCCTTCAACAATCATTATCGCGGTTTTGATATCTTTGTCCACGATATTTATTTCAACTTGGGTTCCGGCAAGGAGAGCATCAAATATCTCCGCAATCGATGCCATACGCCAGACAGCGGATGTGAAACTCACAGGAAAGGAAGTAAAAACCTCAAAATTAACCCGGAGCATATTTGGAATCGAGGCGGATTTGGCGCTAAAGAATCTAAAGAGGTATAAAGGCAGGTATAGAACAACCATATTCTCATTGGTTATCAGTATTGTATTGTTTTTGGTTGTATCCCAATTCACGCTGAATTTGAAGAAATCTCTTATACTGGCCCAGGATGGAATAAACTTCGATATCATGATATCCTTTTACGATTCAAAGAACGAACTTCAGGAAGATTTGATTCGAAAGATCAACTCTTTTGAGAATATAACAAAATCAACACAGATAAAAACTTTTGAGGCAATCTCATACATTGATATCGATTCTGCTGCAGATTTCCTGAAAGAAGGTAATGGCGATCTGGAAAATGATAAAATGCAATACCAGGTCCATATCAATGCATTGGATGATGATTCGCTGAAAGCTTACGCAAAAGAGATTGGAGCTGATTTCAGCAGACTAAAGGACGCAAACAACCCATCTGCTGTCGTTGTTGACACGATAAAATACAAAGACATTGCAGAGGATAAGTATATTGAAACGAAAATAATCAAGCTTGAAAAGGAAGATATGCTTACCCTTCGTTTCTATGATTGGGAGACTGAAGAGGAGGTGGAGATGCAATCCTTGAAAACAGCCGTTCTCACAGATAAAGTACCTATGGGCATTATCCCTGGAGCCGACTACGCAAATCTTCATGTGATTGTATCGGAGGATGCGCTTGAAAAAATTGTGGCAGGCAACGAAATTGCAGCGGGGAGCGTGAATACCCAGCTTTTTTTGGACAGCACCAATCCCTTAAAGCTGCAGGAAAGCATTGAATCCATCCAGAACTCGGTTTCCGAAAGCTATTTTTCCCTTTACAACCTATATATACAAAAGCAAAAGCAAGAGCAATTGATTATGTTGATGTCTGTTTTTACCTATGGCTTTATTGCCCTAATCACCGCAATATGTATCGCAAACATATTAAACACAATAACAACCAGTATTGCGCTCAGAAAAAGGGAGTTTGCAATGCTGAAGTCTGTAGGCATAACACCTGGGGGCTTTAATAAAATGATAAACTATGAAAGTGTGTTCTATGGCCTGAAAGCCGTGCTATTCGGTATGCCGATCAGTTTTGCTGTAATGTATGGCATACACTTAACGCTTAGTGTAAAGTTCGGCTTTCCATTTGCATTGCCGTGGACAGATGTATTTATTGCCACTGCTGCAGTTTTTGTAATCGTCGGTATAGCGATGCTGTATTCCGGCGCAAAGATAAAAAAGGAAAATATTATTGATGTTTTGAAGCAGGAGATTATATAATGGCTGGATACGTTAGGAATACTTGTTCACTGCACAACCCTCAGCAAATCTGAAAAAGTATTCAATTTGTAGATGGAAAGATCGCTTTTAGCAGCGTCTCCGATGCCGGCGCAGTCCATACCGGCTGCTGCTGCCGCCTCTACGCCCGCCCTGGCGTCCTCCACCACAAGGCAATCTTCTGGGGGGACATTCAGACTATGGCTTGCTTGTAAAAACACCTCCGGATCCGGCTTAGACTTTGAAATATTGTTCCCGTCGGATACCGCGTCAAAAAACCGAGCCAGACCAATTTGTCTGAGAATTGTTCCCGCGTTTCTGCTGGAAGAGCCGATAGCTAAACGAAACCCTTGGTTTTTCAGCTTTTCCAGCGTTTCCTTCACTTCATCGCTTAAGTCTTTCGGCGACATATCCAAAAGAAGCTTTTTATAGATTTCATTTTTCTCTGCTACATACCTCATCTTTTCGCCATCGGATATAATTCCATCATACCCTTCCAGAATGATTTCAAAACTCTCCATTCTGCTGATGCCTCGCAGCCGGTTATTGATCACCTCATCAAAATAAACCCCCAGTTTATCTGCGATATGCTTCCATGCCTGATAGTGGTAATGGTCGGTATGACAAATAACACCATCGAGATCAAAAATTATAGCCTTATATTTCATTCTCTTCTCCCCTTGTTTGTTATACTTTTTGGGGCTGTAATTCGTGAACTACCCGCCACTTATAGAAGTGGGGGCTTCAAAATGTATCATGGCTTACGCTATGCTTAACACTTTTGGCGTGCCCACTACGCCTCTATCCCCTCGACCTTGAAAGGCATCGGGGAATACTTTTCTTATGATGTTTCCAGAACCATTGCAATCTGCGTTAATGAAGATGCCGTTACCTGTACGATATAGACCACGTTTTATTCTTTTACCAAAAAAATATTCTCTTCCATTACTCTTCCAGTCCACTCACATCCCAGGCTGTCCAGTACGAGTTTCTCTTAATGGTGAACGATTTGGATCCTGTCGGGTTCATTAGTTTTTCTGGGAACAGTGATCTGGTCCGTTAAGGTATGCTCCTTGTCATAGACATGGACCATCAGGGGTTCCCCGCTGAGCAGTACAAACTGGCTGTGCTCTTCTAAAACACATATCTGGATTTCACAGCCTGCGTAGCTGATCCTAAAACGATACCCCTCCCATTGCTTAGGCAGCGTTGGGGCAAAATGCAAACCTTCTTCCCTGATCCTTAGGCCAGCAAACCCATATACAATGGCCATATATGTTCCGCCCATATTCGCAGTATGGATACCATCCTTTGTGTTGTGATGGGTATTGAACAGATCCAGCTTGGCAGAGTCTCCAAAATAGGCATATGCCTTTTCTTCCATTCCAAGCCTGGATGCGACAATGCTGAAAATACAGGTGGACAATGAGGAGTCATGGGTGGTTATTTTTTCATAATATAAAAAGGAGTTTCGGATCGTTTCCATGTCCTGCACATCTTCAAAGACGAAGTGTGCAAGAACGGTATCTGCCTGCTTGCAAACCTGGTGTCGATAGAGGTATAGCGGGTGATAATGCAGAAGAAGCGGAAATTTGTCGGCAGGCGTATTTTGAATATCCCATATCTTTTTGTTTAAAAAGGAATCATCCTGGGGGTTGATTTTCAGGTTCTTATCGTAGGGTAGGTACATTTTCTTTTCAGCTTCCTCAAATGCTTCAATCTCACAAGTGGTAAGCTGGGTTTTATGATATAGTGCCACAATTTTTTCTGCGCAATCTGGAGAGTTTTTTCGCGTTTCCTCCATCATTCTGTAAAATTTTACTGTCCAACGCAGGTTGTGTTGCGCGCAGGCGTTGGTATAGTAATTGTTGTTGACCATACAGGTGTATTCATCTGGGCCTGTTACTTCGTAGATATGAAACAGACCATTACAGAAATGCCCCGTATCCATCCATAATCGTGCCGTTTCAAGGACAATTTCAAATCCCTTATCAATAATAAAATCAAAATCCTTTGTCACAAGATAATATGCTGCAACGGCATGGGCAATATCTCCATTGATGTGGTATTGCGCAGACCCGGAAGGGAAATATCCAGAACACTCCTTACCCATAATGGTTCTCCATGGATATAATGCTCCCTGCTTGTGACCAAGAATACGTGCATTCTCCCGGGCTTCATTCAGCGTATGGTAACGATACTCCAGCAAATTTTTAGCAATTTCAGGGTTTGTCAAGGTGAAGAATGGCTGAATATACATTTCGGTATCCCAGAAATAGTGGCCTTCATAGCCTTCACCGCTCAGCCCTTTCGCCGCTATTGTGCCATGTTTGTCCTTTCCGACGGATTGCACAAGCTGGTATAGGTTATACCGGACAGCAAGGTTTAAATCATGATCCCCTTTAATCTCCAGCAGCGATTTTTTCCAATATGTCTTCAAATACGAGCTTTGTTCTTCATACAGCTTTTCCATCGTCACAGAAACCGACTTCTTCATTTCCCGTATAGCTTCACTCCTGCAATCCCGGCAACGGATGGAATCCTTTACTACTGTATATTTTATTAGCCGAACAGTTTCGTTTAGCTTTACCTTCCTTCTCAGACTACAAACAGCATGATATTCATCTATTTTGTGTTCGGTTTCACACTCTCCATACAGAATATTCTTAACCCCCGTACAAACGGCTAATCCTGAATTGGAAGTGTTGGTTAGAATATAGGACGCGCCTTCAACAATTCCCGCACGACCCGGGTTCAGATGCCTGAAGGTTTCAGATGCAACCCGGGGATCGTTAGGGTTGAAATAATTCGCTACATCCGCAATATGGCTGGATAAAAAAGTTATCTCACCTTCATAGTTCACAGATTTCACACGATAGTCTATTGTAAACAGCGACAAACGGGTAAACGAAGTCATTCTTCTGATCTCTATCTCCACTTCTTTCCCAGCGGGAGAGCGCCATAAGACCCTTCGTGCTGTATATCCGTTCTCCATATCCAACCATCTGCTTGATTCCAGAACGGTCCCTTCAAACATGCTAAAGGTTTCATCCCCCAGTTTTAGCTGTATGGCCTGGGTATCAACCACATTTATAATGGTTTGTTTTTCTTCGATCAAACCGTATAGCTTTTCAGGTTGTTTCATCCGTGCAATATCATAAAATCCGTTTATATAGGTTCCCCTAATTGAATTATATCCTGCTTTATAGCCTTCCTCGAAACATGATCGTACCCCGATATACCCGTTGGCATTATGAAAAATGGTCTCCTGCAAGAGCAAATCATCATTTATTAGACTTATAGGTTCTATTTTATATTCAGCTGCGTTATTCATAAAATTCCTCTTTAACCGATAAACCGGTACTTGCCTTATTTTTAGATTTGTTCATTTGTTCTGATTGATTCCATGATCCATACAGCCGGGATCGAAGCGCATCTCCCGCCAATATAAAAACGGTATGATGGAACAAAGCATTCAAACCTGAACATGTTTTGGTAACAAGAATGCTTCCATACGGGCAGAACTAAAATCCCGTAATATTACCCCTCTGCTGTGAGTCACAGTTTTTTCACAGACAGAATGATACAACATCTCCAACCAGATATAGTTGGTGCATTTTATTTTACAGCACCAGCGGCAACACCCTTGATAATATATTTTTGCGCCGATAGATAAAATATGATAACCGGAATAATGGTAAGGGTTAAGCCGGCCATGGCCATATTCCATTGAATGGTAAACTGACCAAAGAAGGATGCTGTGGATAGCGGAATGGTGCGATAAGCCTTACTGGAGATCACAAGGGACGGTAGTAGGTAATCGTTCCATATCCAGATGACATCCAATATTGCAACGGTTGCCGTTGTTGGCTTCAACATAGGGAACACAATACGCCAGAACAAGGTAAACTTGTTACAGCCGTCAATTGTGGCCGCCTCTTCCAAAGAAACCGGAACCGATTTGATAAAGCCATGGTACAAAAAGACTGCCATACTTGCTCCGAACCCCACATTCATATAGATCAGCCCGCCAAGAGAGTCCAGCATGGGGATGCGTAAATGATCCCTTATCCAGCCCATTTCCTGCATCAGCGGCATCATCAGCGTTTGGAATGGTATCAGCATCGTTCCGACGAAAACCAGGAAAATGATCTTACTTAGTTTGTTGTTAACCCGAACCAGAACCCATGCAGTAGTGGAAGCCAACACAATGATAATCGCAATGGAGATAACGGTAACGATCAGTGAATTGCCAAAGGCCCTGGGAAAGCTCATCTTCTGCATGGCCGTCGCATAATATTCAAAGTCAACGCTCGAAGGGAACGCCAGAATATTCTCATACAACTCAGCCCTGTTTTTAAAGGAATTAACGATGACGATATAGACCGGGAAAAGATAGATGAGTGATAGTGCCACAACAATGATATTGATGGCGATCTTTCCTGCCTTTTTCATACCATTACCACCTCTCTCTTCTTTGTGATGGAAACCTGATACAACGTGACCGCCGCCACAACAATAAAGAATACGATCGCCTTGGCTTGGCCATATCCATAATTGTTCAGTTGAAAGATTTCGTTATAAATGTTCATCGCAAACATTTCTGTGGCATTATTGGGTCCGCCGCCGGTCAATGAGAAATTCACATCGAACACCTTAAAACAGTTTGAAAGTGTCATAAACAAGGATATCGTAAAGGACGGCATCATAAGCGGGAACTTTACCCTGAATAGAGTAACCCATAAATTGGCGCCATCCACATGAGCCGCTTCTATCACATCTTCTGGTATGCCCTGTATTCCGGTGATATAAATGATCATGATATATCCTGCCATCTGCCATGTAGCCACGATGACCAAGGCATAAAGAGCAAATCTGGAATCCAGCAGCCAATTAAAGAATACCGAGGTCAGACCAATTTGTTCCCCTATGCTTGAAAAGGCATCACCGAAGATAAATTTCCATATGTAACCCAGGATTAACCCCCCGATCAGGTATGGCATAAAAAGCATTGCTCTTGCAGCATTTCTTACCTTCAGCTTTGTTGTGACTACCAATGCGAAGATAAGACCTAAAAGGTTTATCAGAAGGATGGCCAAAAAAGTAAAAAGTGTGGTATGAATCGCGGAGCTTAAAAACCGTCCATCTGAAAATAGCTTCACATAGTTTTCCATTCCCACAAAAACCTTCGGATTCAACGGAAGGCCATCCCAGGAAAAAAACGAATAACCTATACCGATAAAAAACGGTATAATGACTACGGTTGTAAAGATAAAAATTAAAGGTGCGGTAAAAAGGATATACCATCCTTTATCCTGTTTTTTGAACACGACTTAACCTCCCTTCCTGTCTCCCCTACAGCAGGGGTGCTTAAAAAAGAAATCTAACACCGCCTGTTAAAAGACTCATGGGTGATGTTAGATTTCTTATTGTACACTTCTCTTTTCTATTTGCTTGCTTCTACCCAAACCCTATCCAGTTCGGCCAGAAAATCCTCCGGCGTCATTTCGGTGGTGAAGAATTGTTCTGCGACGGGTACAAGGTATACATCCACAATACCCGCTGGCCATTGACTCATCGGCCAAGGTATTGTCTTACCTTCCGCAGTATATTTTGCCACTTCCTGTGAAAGAACGTCCAGGTTTTTGTTCTCCATTCCCGCTACGACAGGAATAAACCCAAATTCCTCCATTAAGTACCGCTTGCCTGTATTGCTGGTATACAGCCAGGTGAGAAATTCTTTTCCAGCCTGTTTTTCTGCATCGGAAGCTTGTGAATTGACATACCATGCTGCAGGAACGCTCACAGCCAGACAATCGTTTCCTGCCAGTGGAAGAGGCATCATCCCCAGCTCGAAATCCAACTGATAATCGTTGAACATACCGGCACACCAGTTACCTTGATGGATGGCGGCAGATTTTCCCGTTGCCAGGTCTCCGATTTCTTTGTCATAGTTGATTTCAAGAGGATTTTTTGCATAATCCCTAATTGCAGCGTAGAACTTTGCAAACTCTTGGAACTCCGGTGTATCGGCCATCTTAACCTTGCCAGCAGCCAAATCCGCTACATACTGGAATGGATCCGCTTGCAACGCGAAGGGCGTGTTCAAAATATGACCGATCAGGAAATAGCTTTCTTGGGACAGGCTCAAGCCGTTCACGTCTTTGGCTTTTTGATCCTGCATCATCTTTACAAACGAAGTATAATCCTTAACCTCATCCGGGCTTATCATGCTCTTGTTGTATACAAGCCCAAAGCCTTCCACAGTGTATGGAATTCCAACCACCTTTCCGTCAATGACATTCGCCATTCCCTCGGCGATTTTGCCAACGAAGGACAGACCACTTAAGTCCTCCAGGTAGTTTTTCATTTGCTCTGATTCTGAGCCAGGCGCCAATGAAAAAACAGTGGGGCCCTGATTGTTTGCCAACTTGGTTTTCAGCTGCTGGAAGTAATCATCGCCAGTTGTACCCCAAACCTCAACTTCCACACCGGTTTCCGCCTTATATTCTTCTGCCAGTGCTTCCATTTGATCTGTGATTTCAACCTTGGATTGAAACACGATGATCTTCTTTGCTGTCGTCTGCGTTCCACCTGTACTGCCGGAGGTTCCTGGAATAGTGCATCCGGTGAACAGAAGCCCCGCAATGATGAAGCAGGACAGAAAAACAATTGCTACTCTTCGCTTTTTCATAACTTTTCCTCCTTACGGTAAGTAAAACGTTTCACCTATATAGTATAGCAATCCATGGGGGATGTCAATAAATTCTATGAGATTTTTCGGAATTAATACCTCTAATTTCTTGTATGAGGGTTAAAGGTTGGATTTGCGACGTGATTCCGCGCATTGATGGCAACAAACGAAGGCAAGCAGGTAAAATGTTCTACTAAAACATTTTACCTGCTTGCCTTCAAACGGTTTTCCCATATGTGAGTTTTAAACTTTCAAGTTGCTGCTGTCTATGGCAGAAAATCAGGTTTATCAGCATTTGCATATCTTCGTTTTAAGCTTCCATGTTGCCGCTGTCTATTTTGACTTGCCAAGTACAGTGTTTCTCCAATGAACTCGCGCTGATATTCTAAAAAGCTCTACATTCCTTTTTCCCATAATATTTTCGATGAGATATTGGGCAGCAAGATATCCACGCTCATAATTTGGAATGTCAACGGTGGTTAAGCCCATGGCCTCTGCAAGATCGCTGTTATCAAACCCTGTAACAGCAATATCCTCTGGAACCCTTATTCCATTTTCTGATAAAGCCTTGATCGCACCGATAGCCATATTGTCATTAGCACAAACCAGAACCTCTGGTAGTTCTCCACCGAGCATGAATATTTTTGCAGCGGTAAACCCGCTTTTCTCTCGATAATCTCCTGAAAAATAATTTTTACTATTAAACGGGATATGATTTTCATTTAACACATCCAAAAACGCCTGATACCGCTCCTTGTTATCATCCGTCTTTTCGGGGCCGCCGATAAAACCAAACCTGCGGTATCCACGATCAACAATTCCCTGCACCAATTCCCGCATGGATTCGTAATTGTTTACAACAATACACTTGATATAGGGGTTTTCGATCACTCTGTCCAGAACAACAATCGGGTAGTTTTCACGTGCGGTCCTGTGCAGCATCTCATTTTCCATGCCGATATCCAATGTGATGCAACCGCCTGTCATATTATTGCGCATGAACTTCTCGCAGGATTTGATGGTGCAGATCAACAGATCAAAATCAGTTTGATTTACATAATCACTAATACCATTAATGATTCTCAGATAAAAGCTTCTGTCAAAATCACTGAAATTGAAAAGGATGATATTACTGTTTCCACGTTTTAATCCCCTACCTGCGGCATTTGGATAATACTCAAGCTCCTGGCAGAGCTTCAGGATTCTATTCCTTGTTTCCTCTCCAACGTTTTTTTTCCCGTTTAATACATTGGATACGGTTGAAATTGATACTCCCGCGGCTTTTGCAATATCCTTGATTCCAACCATGCCCTCTCCTCCATTGCTTTTTATCTTATTGTACTGTATTTCAGTAAAACGTTCAACTCTTACTGAATCCAATGCGCACTTGCACGAATTGTGCGCTAAAACGCGTGCGCTGATAAAGCAAACCCCCGGTGTGAAACCAGGGGCTAACAAACGATCGTTATGCATCAATGTACTGTGCTGCACTTTCACCGCAAAATTACTATGTTTGGGCAGAGCAGCGGATAAAAAGGTTGTCTACATATCCTTAACATCCATCAGCTTCTTTTTCAATTCATTCTCCATCGCTTTGATTTCGGTTTCAGCGGCTTGTCGTTTTGCTCTTCCTTCCTGCTGAATACGAAGGGTTTCCTCGATCGTTTCGATTAAATCGCTGTTGACCTTCTTCAACGTTTCAACCTCTACAATACCTTTTTCAGACTCTCTGGCCACTTCAATGGAGTTCACCTTCAGCATTTCAGAATTCTTTGTTAGAAGCTCATTTGTGGTTTTGTTCACCTCTGACTGCATTTTTAGAGCTTTTTCCTGACGGAACAGTGTCATGGCGATGATGATCTGGTTTTTCCATAACGGTATTGTGTTCAGGATGGAGCTTTGGATTTTTTCAACCAGCGTCTGATCATTGCTTTGGATCAGGCGAAGCTGCGGTGCCGTCTGTATGGCAATCATGCGGCTGAGTTTCAGGTCGTGCAGCTTCTTTTCAAAACGGTTGGCGAGGCTGAGCATATCCTTCACCCTCTGTGCGTCCATTGCGTTATTGGTTTGCTCTGCTTTTTCCCGAAGCTGAGGGATAATTTTCTCGTTAATTTCGTTTAGCTTCAGTGAACCTGCCAGAATGTATACATCCAGCTGATGCATGTATTCCAGGTTCTTTTCATATAATCCATCCAGAAGGGTAATATCTTTTAACAGGTGCATCCTGGCTTTTTCAAGCTCATCAATGATTTTGTCGATGTGGACGCTGAGTTTATCGTACTGGACAACAAACTTTCTGGCCTTCGCTTTCACATTACCGAACATCCTGCTGAACAACCCTTCGTTTTCCCCCAAGCTGTCAACATCAAGTTCCTTAACCTTCACCATCAGCTCGGTTAGCACTTCACCAACATGACCGCTGTCCTTGGAGCGGATTTGAGACAGAACCGTATCGGAAAACCCGGATATGCTGCTTTGTGCCTGAATACCATATTGAAGAACTGCTTGGGTATCGGTAATATCAATCATTTCCTTAACTTCCGAAACTTTTTGCTGTTCTTCATGACTTAGCCCTTCCCATATCTTCATTTCATCAAACTGCTGTTCCTGCAGTTTTGTCACTGCATTTGTAGTAGATCCCATTTCTGCTTCCTCCTTATTCATACACATTAGCCCACAAATTACCGTTATATTCCTTCCTGCTTAATTGTATTTTGCAACACCTTTACCTCGGCGTCAAGATCAAGGACGTCATTTTCTGTCAACTTTTTCAATTGTTTTCTAAAGGTGTCCTTAATCATGCCCAATGTCTGTTCAACATTCTTCAATGTTTTTTTCGCTTCTTCAGACAGATATGGGGCCTTGCCAAGTTGGTAATATTTCGTAACAATCCGTTCTGTCGTATCCAGATAGTACAGAGTAAAGCGGCGGGCTACACGAATATCTTTCGGATCCTTCACAAAACCATCAAAAATATCAGATGCCGTCGTGCAGATTTCCAGGATATCCACCCGAACATTGTGCTTCATAATTTTCAGACCCACATCCTCAATCCGTTTTATCTGGGCTCGCCCGTCAACAATAATTTTTCTGAACTCACCACGGGTCATTCCGGGTATTATGAATTGATCATCATCTGGCTGGGAAGCAGACCTTCTATTCTGTTTGGGCGCAGGCTTAACCTTTGGTTGCTTTGGCTTGTTTATTTTCTTATCATTTTTAGGTGTAAACATCAGCATGCCGCCAATGAAGGATACTATTCCAGCTCCAATCGCAATAACTACAGGACCATGAAAGCCTTCAAGGAACATGGCGAAAAATGACAATCCAATGATCAGGGACAATATGAATCTTAAGGTTTTCATGTAACATCTCCAGCCTTCAAAATATTATATATATTCATTATATCCTGTTAAAGGAATCAATGCACTATATTATATACTATTTCTTCTAGTGGTTCATTAAAAAATAATGAGAAACAGATTAGAGCAATTCATATAGTAATACGGAAAATATTTTTAGAAGTATGCAATATCGATGAAGATTCCTTTCGTTTCCACGACCCCGTTCTCTTCTCATATGAAAGAATGGATGGGCAGTTGTTACGGAGATTCATCGGGTTCTACCCCTGTATTCTCAAGTAAATGGGCGCCTGCGAGGCCGGTAACAGGAGATATTTCACCGAAATCAAACGCGATGACAGCCTTTCGGGGAAAACCTGCTTCTTCTGGAAAAATGAAATCATCAATATGAATTTGCTTCCATACAGCGTCCCACGCTTGGTTACGAAGGCGCGGAAGAACCTCTTCAAGAACAGTTCGATACCTTTCCATCCTCTTGTGTTTGGGCGCAGCTGTCAGCGTTTTGGGTTTCAGGCAGGTGGGGATGGAAGGGTTTTTAAGCGAACGAAGATAATCATATCGCATCACACTGGTGATCTCCTCCCATATGAACGAGAATTCCTGCTGAAGATACGCAAGCATGATACCGTAAAGATCGTTCGCCTTAACGGGTCTGTTCAGATATCCCTTCCTCCGCATCATCGATGCCAGTGATGTAAAAAAGTCGGAGGGCTTCTTCACTTTTGGGTGATTGCCAATCACTTTCAGTGTCAGGGCAAAACGGCCGGAATTATAAAACAGCTCTACGCAAGCCTCGATATCTTTCAGCTTAAGGATTTCTTCACAGGATATGTCCCTGTTTGAGATGATTTCATATGGTGGGTAAGCTCTGTATTTGTAATCATACAGGTTTGCACCGGCTCTTATTGCCGACCCCCGGAGGAGTTTTAAAAAACCCAGCTGAAATTGATGCGCGTGAATGCCCATAACCCGGTCAAAGGATTCCAAGAAACCCGAATAACTTTCATGAGGTAGCCCTGCAATCAAATCTACATGAACATGAATATTCTCAAAAGAGATCAGCTTCTGTAGTGCTGCAAAAGCTTTATCTATCGACCACGGGCGCTCAACCGCAGACAGAGTCTCGGGATGCACCGACTGAATCCCAGCTTCAAGCTGAACCAACCCAACAGGCATGCTCTCAAGGCGATTCAGCATATTGTCCGTCAATAACCCGGGATCGATCTCAAAATGAAAAACAATCCCCTGTTGCTGATATTGGACAATGTGCTGCCAAATTTCCATTGCCCTGGCTTCGTTAGCGTTAAAGGTTCTGTCCACAAATTTAATGATACGGGAACCGCTGCGGACTAATATTTCAAGTGCTTGATATACCTTACTCAGCGGAAAATAACGTACCCCGCGGGATACTGAGGAAATGCAGTATGAGCATCGGAAAGGACAGCCTCTTGAAGCTTCTATATATGCAATTTTGTTCTTCATCGACATGCTTTTAATCGCAGTGTACGGAGAGGGCAATGATTCCAGATCGGTAACCGCGGAATAGCTTCCAAGCCACCTCTTTTCCGTATCATCGGGTGGTAAACCCTCATTTAGCCTCTTCAACAGAAAGGGGAACTTTTCCTCTCCCTCTCCGGACACGAAGTAATCTACGCAGCCGACGGGCAGATCTCCGTCATCAAAGCTCACCTCTGGACCACCCGCTATAATGACGATATTGGGGTTTGACTTTTTCAGATCATCCACTAATCTGCGAATCATGTCAATATTCCAGATATAGCAGGAGAAAGCAACAATATCCGGATTTTCTCGAATAATCCCGGAAAATATCTGCAACAGGGGTTCATTAATTGAGAACTCAACAACCTTAATTTCTCCACATTCTGGAGTGCAGGCTGCTGAGATGTATAGAACCGCCAGATTGGAATGGATGAACTTTGAATTGATTGCAACGATCAGGGTTTTCATTCTACCTCCTCTTTTTGTTATGACACCTACTCAGGTACTTTCTGTTTCAGATGGCAAACCGCGTATTGGAGTAGCTCTCCTTTTTATGAGGGCACACGGGTAAGAACCTCTATACTCGCCACCATTACTGTCGTGAACACAGCAGTCTGGTATACCCATGATATCACATATTGAAATCACAATGGGACCGGTTTGCAAATGTTATCAAATGCTCACGGGGTTTGTTGATTCTAAATCGACTATATAGCTCTGGAAATATCCGGGGCATAAAATTCATAGATGAGCGCGGAACATGGTTCTTCAAAAAAGGATACGAGACATATTCAGCTTTTTGCCATTACGCCTGTGCGGGCAGCTTTCCCTTTAGGTGGTATACAAAAGCGAGAATTTCTGCAACAGCCTGATAAAGCTCTGGTGGCACCTGCTGTCCAATTTCCGCTGCTTTGAACAGAGCCTGAGCGAGCGGCTTATTTTCAACAGTCTCAACTCCGCTTGCCTTTGCAACATCCCGGATACGCTGTGCCAGATAATCCTGACCTTTGGCAACAACAATCGGTGCAGGTGCTTTCTGGGGATCGTACCGGACCGCGATGGCCAGATGGGTAGGGTTTGTAATTACCACATCGGCTTTGGGAACTTCACTGAGCATTTTACGCATGGAAATTTCACGCTGTTTTTGCTTTATTTTCTGTTTGATTTCTGGATTCCCCTCTATTTCTTTATACTCTTCCTTCACTTCCTGTTTGGTCATCTTCAAATCTTTCTCGTACTGCCACCATTGATACCCATAGTCCAAAATACCAATAATAACCATGATCACACAGATTTTGATCGCAATGTCGATTGAAGTTGTCATAATGTAACTTGCGCCGACAGCCAAATCCTGCTCCATTAGCTTTACGATGTTGTTTTCTTCAGCTCGCAGGCTGCGCCACGCGACAAGACCTACCACAATAATCTTCAATAGCGCTTTGATCAACTCGGTCAGACCCCTAATGGAAAATATCCGCTTAATACCGTTGAAAGGGTTCAGGTTACTGAATTTAGGCTTAAGTGTTTCAAGAGTAAACAGGGAACCAACCTGCGCAAAGCTTGCAACAACTCCGATCACCAAAGCAATGCCGAATAATGGACCAACCAGCTTGAGTAGTTGGAGCAGAATCAGCCCCAATAGCCGAAGAACTTCACTGATAGACTGGGAATCGAAGGAACAGGCCAGATCATTAAAACACATATTAATAAATGCGACCATTTCACCTGCCATATAGCCACCCAGAAGCTTGATGGAAAGAAATACAATTAAAAGAATTAATGCTGAGGATATCTCTTTACTGTGGAGAACCTGACCTTTTTTCCGGGCATCTTGCTTCTTTTTGGGCGTAGCCTTCTCGGTTTTTTCTCCCTCACCCGTTGCAAAATGCTGCAGATCCATCCGGACAGACCAATCTTTATTTTGGCGCAGGAAAAGCTGCCTTCGTTTATGGAAGCATATACTTTTCAGTTGTTTTACCCATTCTTTCACCGGGAATACGTCACACTCCTCCGCCCAGAATTTCCATAAAACGGACCATTTCATCCTGCATTCCGCCCATTAATATATGAACAATGTTTCTAAATGCGGTTATGGTGAAGAAAATAACCAAAAGACCCAGAAAAACTTTCAATGGAAGGCCTATGACAAAAACATTAACCTGGGGAACCGCTTTGGAGATAACCCCCAGGGATACATCTGCAATAAAAATGGCCGCTGTAACCGGAGCAGCGATCTTAAAACTGATAACAAACACAGAACCAAAAAGCCGAAGTAAAAAATCAATCATCGTCTGGTCAAAAACAAGGCTACTGCCCAAAGGCAGCATGATATAGCTATCAGCCAGCGTATAGATCAGAAGATGGTGACCATCAATCGCTAAGAACATCAACATGGTAAGGATGAAATAGAAATTCGCTGTAATCGGAATCTGGATATTGCTCATGGGGTCAAACACGCTGACCATCCCAAAACCAATATGCATATCAATCATCTGGCCTGCAAGGTAGATGGCTGTTATCACCAGATAGGATATATAACCTAGAACCAGACCTATAAGGAACTCCTTGATGATCAAAAAAATAAAGGCAAGCAAACTGCCAAAGGGTGCGAATTCGGGTGCAGGGATGCTGTAAGCGACAATAATTGCAGCCATAAAGGAGAAGCCGATCTTGTAATAGACCGGTATGTTCTGCCTGCCGAAAATGGGCGATACAACAAACAAACCAGTCATGCGGATAAATATCAACAAAAAAACATCCCACAAATCAAGCAGGAAATCCAGTGGTACAGTCATTGTTCTCTCCCAGGACAGTGTGTGGTAACGATTCGGATATCAATCACTGTTGGACTTCGTGAAGGGAGTACACATCACTTATTCGTGGTTCCTCCATGTAGCAGAATGTATCCTTTTGGGTATCCTGTCCTATTAATAGATAAACTGAAGGATGTTATTATAAATCCTCAGCGTAAACTCTTTTAACGTTGTCATCATCCAGGCCCCGAAAATAAAGAGGGACAAAAAAACCGCCAGTATTTTCGGTACAAACGATAATGTCTGTTCCTGTATTTGTGTCGTTGCCTGAAATATGCTGACAGCCAAGCCTACAACCAATGCGACACCAAGAAGTGGTGCCGCCAGCTTTATTATTGTAAATACTGCATCCTGCGCTGTATCGAGTATTTGCTGTTCCATCCCGAACACCTCTCTATATTGAGATTATTTGGGTAAATCATTTCCCATATAATGCATTGTCCAACGGCCCGGGCAAGTTGTGTGTTATCTTGCCATATTAGCCAAATGACTGGATAATTGTTCCTGCCGTCAGGTTCCAGCCATCCACCAACAGGAACAGCAGGATTTTAAATGGCAGTGATATCATAACTGGCGGAAGCATCATCATTCCCATCGACATCAAAGTGCTTGCCACAACCATATCGATCACGAGAAAGGGAATGTACAGCATAAATCCGATTTTAAAAGCTACAGTCAATTCACTAATCATAAACGCTGGTATGATAACCTTCATGGGCAAATCATTGATATCTTCAGGGGCATCAATCTCTGCTATATTAGCAAATAGAGCCAGATCCTTCTCCCGGGTTCTGGCTTTATTCAGCATAAAATCTTTCATAATCTGCGATGCGCTATCAATTGCTTGTTCCATGGTTATCTCATTGTCTGAAAACGGTTTTAGAGCCTGATCATTCAGATCGGCTAAAACAGGGGACATGATAAACAATGTCAGAAACAAAGCCAGACCAATGAGTACCTGGTTGGGAGGCATTTGTTGTGTTCCCAATGCATTACGCAAAAAGGATAACACAATAATGATTCTCGTAAAAGAGGTCATCATGATGAGAATGGATGGAAGTATGGAAAGCACCGTCAGGTAAAGCAACAACTTGATGCTGTTGGATACTTCCTCCGGATCGTCTGAAGACCGAATGGTGATCCCTTCATCTGAGATGGAGATGCCCGGTTCTGCATAAACGTTTATGCAGAAAGCTGCCATGAGGAAAAAAATGCTTACTAAAAAAATAATTCTCTTTTTGTTTTTCGACATGAATGATTATACTTCCTTATCGTAGCCTTTTTCCCTTAGATGCTCTAATTTATGTATGTTCCGCTTCAGGTTCCCTCTTTTGCCCTGTTTTGGTTCAGCATCGTTCCTTTTTATGTTCATCTGCTCTTTCTCGTTCTGCCTGTGAACATATTTGTCAAAAATTTGCCGGAAATTGAAACCAAATTGCTCTGTACCACTTTCCTCTGCCTGTTCCAGAGTTTCTTCCTCATCGAGCTTAACTCTGGCCACCTGCTTGAATTCTCTTTTGCCACACAAAAACAGAAAATGCTCAGAACCTACTCTTACCAACAGCAATCTTTTGTCCAATCCAATGCTGATTTGCTCAACCACCTGCATGTGCTTTGATTGCATCGAGGCTGATGTTTTTTTTCCGACAAGACGCGCTGCAATATATGCGAGATAAAGTATTGCACCGAAAATAAGGATATAACCGATTAATTGAATAATCTCCGGCATGGGATACCTTTCTTAACCGACAACTTTTTTTACAGCTTCTACCACTCTTTCTGCCTGAAACGGTTTTACAATAAAATCACGGGCACCGGCCTGAATTGATTCAATAACCATAGCCTGCTGGCCCATGGCTGAACACATAATGATCTTTGCTTCAGTGCTGATTTCCTTTATCTGTTTCACAGCTTGTATACCATCCATCTCTGGCATGGTAATGTCCATGATGACCAGGTCTGGTTCCAGTTCCTTGAATTTCTCGATAGCCTTTATTCCATTTTCCGCTTCTCCTGTTACCGTATAGCCATTTTTCGTAAGAATGTCTTTGATCATCATTCTCATGAAAGCTGCATCATCAACGATCAGTATAGTCGCCATACTTTGAATCCTCTCCTTATTCACAATACTAATGCATGCAATACACCCTGTGAACCCCGATTGTGGATGTTATCTGAACCATTTTTTCAGGTTGACTGACGTAGGGTGAATTATTGTAAAGGTTCAGCTTCTATCCTATTATATAATGATTCGTTATGTAAATCAAAGCCTTTTTGATGGATGGATGATGTCTGTTATTCTCACACCAAAGCTTTCGTCGATAACGACAACCTCACCTTTTGCAATATTCTTCCCATTCACCAGAATATCCACAGGTTCTCCTGCAAGCTTGTCCAGCTCGATAATAGAGCCTTGCCCAAATTCAAGAATTTCCCTGATCTTTTTGCTGGTTCTGCCCAATTCCACTGTAATTTGTAGTGGAACATCCATCAACAGACCGATATTCTGAGCGTCAGGCATGGGTGCCATAGCATCAAATGACTGAAACTGGGCAGGTTGTACATTAACCGGGTTATAATACGGCTGAGACGGAGGCGGCATAGCTGGTTCATAAGCGGCTGCAGCCTGTTGGTTGTACATCGGCTGGGGTTGGGGTCTATTGTATGTTTGTTGGGGCTGAGGCTGTTGGGCACCAATTGACTCCTGTACTGGTGCAACAGGCTGGGTGTCAGGCCTTTGCTGTGGAATGATCTCCTTTGATTTTTCCTTAACGTCATCAGACCTGTACAGGCTCTCAACCAGTTCTCTTGCAAAGGGTACAGGCAGCAGCTGCATAATTAAGCTGTCAATCAAATTGCCAACCGTCAGTGAAAACTCGACTTTTACTATCTCATGTTCATTCTCAAACTGGATCCTGCCGCTGTCCTTCGAAAACTGAATTAATTGTGATTCAGGTGGAGAGATATCCACTCTTTTGCCAAACATAGAAGACAAGGATGTAGCCGCTGAGCCTATCATCTGATTCATAGCCTCACTGATGGCGCTTAAATGCATTTCCGACAGTTCGGCTGCCTTCTCGACCTTCCCGTCTCCACCCATCATTAGATCTGTAATGATTTGAACATCCTGCTCCTGCAAGATCATAAGATTGTCTCCGGTAAGGCCATTGGTGTATTGTATTTTCACGGCAACATAAGGATGGGGATACTCTTTCGAAAGTTGCTCCCACGTAGTAACTGAAACCTTTGGGGTGGTAATCGTGACCTTCTGGCCCAATAATGTATATAGGGTGGTCGCTGATGTTCCCATGCTTATATTTCCAATTTCCCCAAGGGCATCAATTTCGTGCGGTGTCAAAACCGTATTATCAACAGGTTCGGAAGCTTGTTGTTCATCTTCGGCGCTTAATGCACCGCTTAACAACGCATCAATTTCTGCTTGTGACAACATGTCACCCATTTACTCTTCCTCCCTTCTTATCACCTCTGTTATTTTTACCGCTGTCTTTTTATTCTTAACACCAGGTTTTCCGTTAAACTTATGTAAATTTCCGACCATCACTTCCATGTCCCCGTCAACAGCGGTTTTTAAAGCCAGGACATCTCCCGCCTGAAGCTGCAAAAACTCGGACACAGTCAGTTCTGTCTTGCCCAGAACCGCGATGATCGGAACCTTTGTATCTTCTACCCTGACCTGAAGAGCCTTTTTTGTCTCTTCGGTCGTACCCTTTTCAATCATCGAAAACCATATCTTTGTACTCAGTTTGGACATCACCGGCTCGACAACCATATGTGGTATACAAAGGTTCATCAGACCTTCAACTTCTCCAACTTTCGCCTGAAAAGTAACCAGCGCAACCATTTCGGTTGGGTTCATGATCTGTGCGAACTGGGCGTTCGTCTCAATTCTGTCCAGCGAGGGTCTTATCTGAGCAACATTTTCCCACGGCTCTCTCATAAAGGTCAGCATCTGAGAAATAATACGCATTAAAATTGCCAGCTCAATTTCAGTAAACCCGCGTATTTTTTCAATACTGCTTCCCTTGCCACCGAGTATTCTCTCAATAAGTG
>LSQX01017922.1_pt1 | contig 24059 bp, 15 predicted proteins | sample 654561 | NCBI WGS metagenome assembly LSQX01 (sample SAMN04489861, study PRJNA283612) | anaerobic digester metagenome | isolation source: 4 biogas reactors fed with cattle manure at either 37C or 55C with and... | place: Denmark: Kongens Lyngby | collected 2014
GTTCTTGGCAAGTACATGCGTTGCAGTTGGCTTGCTAGGTACGTTTATCGGTTTGGTTATTGCTCTACAAGGTGTAAACAAAGGGCTGGATCAACTTGGCAGCATTCGTCCGGTCAGTCAGGCCCAGGAAGATGGAAGCACTACTTCTCCTAACCAGTCGTCTGGCGATACGGACCCAACTAGTGTGGATGAAGGAGTGTCGGAATCGGATGACAAGGGTTCTAACGATCTGGTTCAGACGACTATCGACGCTTTGGAAAAGCCACTTGGTGGCATGGGCACGGCCTTCATATCAAGTGTGTTTGGCTTGGTGGCTTCGATAATCCTGGGGGGATCAATGGCCTACTGTAACCTGTCCGGACGAAGAGTTGCCTTGTGTGATGATGTTGAAAGCTTCCTGCATACTACNNCCTACACCCATGTGAGCTATGCTATGTAACCCTTGATCAAAAACCGGGGGGAAGTCAGGCAGAAGGGTGCGGAAAACCGGATACTACGGTATTCCCGAGGGTGTACTCAAACCCGATGGGTGATATCATGAATCAACTTGGTAGACATATAGAGACAGCCTTCGACGACTCCATGAAGAATCTTGGCGAGGAGATCAGGGCTTTGTCGGATTTGATCTTAAGGACTCTTGGTGGACTGGACGATATCACAGCCTCCCTTGCCGCCTCGGGAGGCGCATTTGACTCATCGACGGCGCGCCTTGTGCGGTTTAATGAGGAATTGGACAAGTCGATAAATCAACTCGAGGAGTCAACGAGGCTCGCAGTGGACGTTCACGCACGTACCGCACAGGCCATTAACGAATTCCAGGAGCATCTAACCCACGTAGAGGAAATGGAAGCCAGGCGTACCGAGGAATTCAGGAACACACTAGACCAAGTGTCCATGGAGCTACAGCTTACCTGGGATAAAGCGCAGACGTCTTTCGAAGCTATGAATGATCGAAACGAACGGTCCGTAGCCGCTCTGAGCGCTCAGATTACTCACCTTCAGTCCACAACGGAAGGCCTTGTCGGCGTAGTAGACACTCTGGGCAATGCAACGGAGAACGTGGCGGCTGCTCTTGATGAGGCCCAAAGCAGTTGGGCTGACGCGGCTCAGCATCACGTCGAAGAGCTGGAAAGGGCTGCGAGGCAGACCTCCGATAACCTGGTCAATGTGGTTGCGACCATTGAACGTGATCTGGCTGAAACGTTTGCTGATTTGCGGGCTCAGACGATTACGGTGCTTGAAGATCTTGTTCAGCGGGACCGCGAGGTTGCCAGCGATCTTCTCTCCCAAACCTCCGGCGTTGCGGAGTCGCTCTTGCAGGTGACTGTTGACTTGAGCGAGCAGGTAGGGATGCTCAGAGAAGACCAAGGCGATGTTATCCAAGCGATCGAGGGCGTTATGAAAGGTGCATCAGTCCTGCAAGAAGTGGCTAGGGAATCCCGGGAAGTAATGGAGGCGATGCTGAAGAAGTGGACCGACGAGACTTTCAATAGAGCCAATAAACACCTAAACGACCTGGCGGAAAAAGCCCTTTCAGCCGAGAGACTGATCGTGAACCAGATGGAGCGGATACATGATGCAATCGAGGAATTGAAGGATGCCTATCACGCGGATATGAGGACAGCCTTGTTCCTTAACGGTGACACCATGCAAGAGATGCAAAGCTGGCTTGACCGGGCATCTGGCAGTTTTAACCGCTTCGGAAGAGAAATAGCGGATCTAAGTACTGCTCTAAAGGAAGCGGTAGATGAGATAAGCAGACAAAATGAACGGTCAGGTAGCCGCCTACTCGGACTGAGGAGGGGGGCGCAGTGAGACGCCGGAACAACGCTGATGAATCGTTTGCGGTGGGCGGAGAGTACGCCCCGGCCTTCGCCGATATTATGTCCGGATTCGCCCTTACTATGATGTTCCTCATGTTCTTCGCTTGGGTCTTGGTCATCGCGCAGATCCATAAGATGACTGGTGCGGCTGAAGGAGCGAAAGAGGTGGGTGGTATCCGAGACCGGATCCTGCGTATACTCAGCCCGGGAGAAGACGAGGGTCTCGGAAAAGGCGTTACAGGAGACAAACTCGGTCCGGAAGGTACCATTCGTCTTCCGGCAGAAGTGCTGTTCGATCTGAACGAATGGGACATAAAACCGGAAGGTCAGCCCGTGTTAGACGATCTGGCTGATCGTTTCGCCAGACTACTTGATGACGATGATATACGGCGCTACATAGAGGTGATCATGGTTGAGGGACACACCGACACCACTGGCTCCGATGAGTGGAACTGGCTGTTGTCGACGAGGCGGGCAATAGCGGTGGTGCAATACATGCAGAAAGCGGTCCCGCGCCTGGAGACGAAGTATCATGGATATCTCGCCGTCGTCGGCTACTCCAAGTACAGGCCAAAGGATTGGGATCATGAGCGAGGTGTATCCGTCGAAGAGGCCAATCAAACAGCAGAAGCCAGGCGGCAGAATCGGCGCATTGAATTCCGCGTGATCTTGAGAGATCGTGAGTTGCTTGTTGGAGTCATGGAGCAGCTGACGGGATATTAGACTCAAGGATCGCTGTGGTGTTGTGGGAAGCGACGCGCTGAAAATTCAATTGGCGGACCGCACGCTCGACTAACCGAAAAAGACTCGGTTTCGTTCACCGACCGGATGGGAATCACGGGACCGCCGTGCAGCCAGGCCATACAAAGGGGCGAATGCCGGACCGAGTTGGGCCGTGCCTTACCGGCGACACCCTCGGCGGAGAAGCCCAAGACGTCTTCTGTGAGGATTTATACGGTTGGGAGACCTCGCGACAGACAGCGAAGCCCTGCATATGCGGGGCTTAGACTAGAACTCGTCCCTTCGGAAGGGTGTCTGACGCGATCTCGGTAGGCGTCAACTGGAATGCACCTTCTCCCAGGCTGTGGGCAAGGAATAGTCATCCCCGAATCATAGAACTGGGGTTATCCGGATGGGACGAGTTGAGCGATTGGGAAGATCATCCTTGAACGGGATCTGCTGTGTAAAGCGCCTAACCTAGCTAAGTAGGCCAATTTAGCGGGTTGACCGGACACCGCTTCTTTGACCGGCACTCCGGAGATAGACAACGGACGATGAAACAGAGGGAAGTGTGATTGCCCCAAAACGATTCTTGGGGCAGGGACACCTCCAACGGCAACGAAGGATCGAACGGAGATCTGTTTCGTACTACTCCGGAGATAAGCTGTCGTGCGCTCATCTATCCCCGTCTGGGACCTGTGGAATCCGATCGGGTGCCAAGAGGCCTGAAGGAAACCTGGGGAGACTCGATGACGTTCGGCACTTCATGCCTATTGATAGATAGGCCGTAGCGGAAGATTAGATCGGGTTGATAGTCGACTTAACGGAGGCGGGGATTACGTGGGCGTTTTCCAAAAGACGGGCGGGCGGCGAAGCACACTGGTTACCCTGGTCGGCTTGGCTATTGCCTACAGTCCGTCCTATATAAGCGTAGGGCTGCGTAGGGCCGGTGTATCCATAGGATTGCAGGGCCCGCCAAGTGTGCTGTTGTGGAATTGGCTGGCTGTTGGTATGCTGTTGCTATTTGTAACAAAGGTTGAGGGCCAAGGGCTGCGTTCGATTGGGCTAACGAGGCCAAGTCGTGATGATCTGCGGTGGGCCGTCTATTTTTGGGCCATCTCCACTATGGTTTCCGGCCTGTTGAACGTGGTCTTGCCGCCGGATCCAAACGAAGGTTTGGCAACTGTGGTTGGCCTGCCACTACCGGTTCTTATGGCCCTGATCGTGACCACCTCTACAACGGAAGAGATCCTCTTTCGCGGCTATCCCATAGAGCGGATAAGTGAGCTTACCGGCAGCACTGGGTTAGCAGTGGCCATCAGCATGGGCTTATTTGTGCTGCCCCACATCCGGTTCTTTGGCCCGGTTTGGCTCCTGTACCACGGCGTCGGGCTGGTGTTGTTCTACGTCCTATACCTTTGGCGGCGTAACCTGTGGGCGTGCATGCTCATGCATCTGCTCGGCAATGCTTTGTTATTGCTGCCGGCTACCGGGATTGTCAGCTAGGCTCCCGTAGAGGCCTGGTCGGCACGTATTGAGGCCGGGACGATCGGTCTTCGACACCGCCGACTACCTCTGTATCACGGAAAAGACCGTGAGGAAACGGTGTCACGAAGATCTCGAAAAAAGCATCACGGGACTGAAGCTTCTCCGTAGGTCTGGGAGACTACCGCGCCCGATGGAGCTCGAGTTCTCTTGGAATGGAGACTCGACGCCGTCTTTGGCAGGTGGGCACACCTACGCAGTCTCTCCGTGAACTGATGGTGGCGCGAGGAAGTCAAACCGCCTCGCGCCGCCCGCTACTTACATAGATACTCAATCATAGATAAGATACTTCTCGCGCAGTCGCAGGAAACGTTCCAGATCAGGTGACCAACTATCTACGATGGAGTCTACATCGGTTCCGGACTCCAGCTGTCTTCTTACCGTATCGGTGCCTGTCAGGCGGTCGAAGTAGGATCGAAACTCAAATTGCTCCGGGTGCAACTCCTTGATGACGGAGATGAGATGCAGCGTGGTGCGGATGGGATCGAATGCCTCGCGATCGGTAACATGCAAATGCACGCCCGAACAGAGCTCTCCTTGGTACTTGTGAAAAGTGGGGATGTAGTAGGCCTGACGAAAGACTACGCCGGGAAGATCGAGAGTCCGCATGCGTCGCCACAGCTCACGGGCATCGATCCATGGAGCACCGATGAGTTCAAAGGCGCGAGTGGTCCCTCGTCCTTCAGATACATTGGTCCCCTCTATGAGACAGGTTCCCGGATATACTACTGCGGAATCCATTGTGGATACATTCGGGCCCGGAGGAGGGAAGATGAGGCCTGTTTCGTCGTACCACCACGATCTTTTCCAGCCTTCCATAGTGATGACACTCAGATTGCAGCCGATGCCGAATTCCTCGTTGTACATCCTGGCCAGCTCGCCGGCAGTCATGCCGTGGCGCAGGGCTATCGGGTACAGTCCCACAAAGGAAGAGAACTCCGGATCTAGGACAGTGCCCTCGACACGGGTGCCCGTGATCGGATTAGGCCTGTCCAAAACCACGATCTCAATATCCGTGTCGGCAACCTCCTGCATAACATAGACGAGGGAAGACATATAGGTGAAAAAGCGCACACCGGCGTCTTGGATGTCGAAAATGATGACATCAACGGCCTCGAGCATCTCGGGGTCCGGCTTCAGGCTGCCCTGTCTCCATAGGCTGTACATCGGCAAGCCCGTGACATGATCCGTGCCGGAGGGCACTCGTGTTCCCTGAGCATATCCGCGGACTCCGTGTTCGGGGCCGAACAGGGCTACGAGATTCAGCTTGGGATGTTCCAGCAAGGCGTCTATCGTCGAGACCATGTCGGCAGTCTGGCTGGTCTCGTTAGCCATGAGACCCAGACGTTTGCCCTCGAGTCTTGCGTATTCGGCATCGAGCAGTCGATCGACTCCTAAGCGTATCTTTGTTTTGCTAGCCATCGAATGACGTGACTCCTTTCGACATGGGTTTTTGCCTACTGAGCCTTACCTTGCAAGATCAGCTCGATGTGATCTTTGATCTCGTCGATGGCGGCACGAAACGACTTATTGCCGCGCCAAGCCGCATCTAAGGCGGCCTCAAGAAAGAGCCTGATGTTCTTGGGCGGGGTGTCCTCACTCATGAGCGTCTTGACGATGGCGGAATCCCGTCTGGCTCCCATGACCAGGCCGTTGGAAGCAAAGGCCAGCTGGGCTTCCTTTCCGGCCAGGAACTTGATCCATTCCCATGCTTCTTCAGGGTGTTTCGAGGCACTGACTATGGCGTGCACGCCACTGGCTCCTCTGTTGACTCGAGCGACGGGACCTCTTGGAACTTGAACTACATCCCAATCAAACTGCACGTTGGCGCTTCTCAGCTGCATGATTCGGTAGAAGGCATTGAGATGCATCGCGATTCGACCGCCTGAGAAGGCGCCGGCAGATTCGCCAACCATCGGTGCCACGTGCTCTACGTTGCTGAGGTCGATCAACCATTGCATGGGCCCGACACTTCTGGGCTCGGCCAAGGCCAGCTTCAGGCCGTCTTCCGAAAACAGATCGCCTCCGAAGGAGCGGATGATGGGGATGGTGAGAGCGTCTCCCGCGAGGTCGCCGGGTCCGATGAGGGCAAACCCCCACTGGGTTCTGACATTGTCAGTGCTGCGAGTCAGCACTCGGGCCACCTCGACGAAATCATCCCAAGTCCAGTCCGACGGTGGGTCGGCGAGGCCGCTTTGACGGAAGAGATCTTGATTTATAAACATCAGCATCGGTGAAAAATGTCGGGGGACGGCATAACGGCGGCCTTTGTAGAACGTCTGGGTGATGGTGACCGGGAAGTACTCATCGTCGTTCCATGTCTTGTCGCGGGCGACATATTCAGTGATGTCCAAGAAAAGCCCTCTTTCCACCATATCGGCGATCCACCAATTGGCACAAAAGACGGTGTCCGGAGGAATACCAGCGGCGACCATGGTGACCAGTTTTTCAGTCCACTGCTGTCCGGTAGGGGCGAGTATTTCAACTTCAATGTCCGGGTGTTCCGCTTGGAAATACTTAGCGGCAAGATCGGCATACAGATCTAACTCCACGACATTCGTTGTGTGAGCAAGGTGTTGGATTTTCACGGCACCGATCGGGAGGCTGACAGCCAGCACCGCAGCGAGAGCAAGAACCAATGAGACGGTTCGACTGAGCTTCACGGCCAAGAACCCTCCTTGATAGCCATCTTACATACCATAGGTTGCTTGTAGTAAGGCTACTATAGAGCTGAATGTACTGTCAAGTTTAGACTATCACCTAAAGACATCTAATCGAAATTAAAGGGTGTGTTGACGGACAGATGTGTCAAGTAGTAAACTTACGGTTATGAGACCCGAGGTAGAAGAACTACGGCGGGATGCCTTTTCTATTGCCGGTGGTGAAAGGGGGAGTCATGGAGTATGTCAGCACGCACGGCTTTTGAAGTAGTCGAAGACAGTAGGCGTCTATGGGTGAGTAACGGCCTGATCGGTATCGAGCTTCGACGGGAAGACGATCGCCGCGCCTGGCGGTTGTACGGCGTGTCGGACGTCGAGCGTGATGTGAGTTTCGCTCTCATGAAGAGCGCCGATGATGTTTGGTGGGAGATGGAGTGGCGGGACCGCGATGGGTTTCGGGCAAGCGTGAGCGACCGGATCCCCTGTCGCTTCAGCCATGAGATCACTCACAGTCCCCAGGGCGACGAGGTGACCGTTACTCTTCGCTGGAGCGATATTTCGTTATCGCTTGCCCGTCACGGTCACTTGAAACCGAATGAGTCTTTGCCGGACAGTGAGCGAGTGGACGTCGAGGTGTGCCTCGGCCTCTCCAAGGGTGAACGGGCTGCGCGCTGGTCTTTGCATGCACGGAATAAGGGTCGGCATCACACGCTGTGGCAGGTGATCTTTCCCAGGACGAGCCGCGTGCGCGCCATGAACGGTGATGAGGAGAACGAACATCTGACGATACCCGCTGACTGGGGTTGGTATATACCTCGGCCCGCGCACCGACAGATGACTTGGTCGGCTACCTATCCCAGCCATCGCTGCTGTATGCAGTTTATGGCCTTTCACAGGGGAGAGAGCGGACTCTATCTGGGCTGGCACGATCCCACGGCCAAGCCCAAGACGTTTCGGATCGCCACTGACGCGCGAAGCCGAACGATCGAAATGTCTGTCATCCACATGCCTGAAGATATGACGCGGGTGCAGACAGAGACGCATCTGGAAGGCCTGGTCATGCAGGTGTTCACCGGTCATTGGTACGCCGCAGCCCAATTGTACCGCGAGTGGGCACTGAAGCAGTTTTGGACTCGCAAGGGCTTGATAAAAAACCGGAACGATATTCCCGAATGGCTCAAAGACACGGTTTTGTGGTGGTGTCTGTCTTCAGGCAAGGACACCGGTACGCTGTCTACGGGCAGGGAAATAGCCGTGGAAGAAGTGGGGAATCTGGCTCTGGCATTGCACGAGCGCTTTTCTCATCCGAGTGCGGTCCATTGGTACAACTGGCACCGCATCCCCTTTAATACCTCTTTTCCGGATTATCTGCCGGCCAAGGAAGGTTTCGCCGAGCAAGTCCGCCGTCTGGACAGCGCCGGCGTGAAGGTCATGCCATACATTAACGCCCGTTTGGCCGATCCCAACAGTCTGACCTGGCAGCGGGACAATGCGGAGCGATTCTGTGCTCGCAAAGCCTCACCGCGTTGTGAGCCTTCTCACTATCCGATGCTGTTTGAGCAATACGCCAACCAGCAGTACTTGGTGCCCATGTGCAGTGCCACGGAGTATTGGCAGGACAAGGTGACCAGTATCGTCAAGGCCATCCGGGAGCAGTTGGGCATCCGCGTCATCTACCTGGATCAGGTGGCTGCGGGAACACCGCCCGTCTGCTTTTCTCCGGATCACGGGCATGCCCTGGGGGGCGGAGACTACGCCATCCGGGGCTATGAAGCCATGTTGGAGAAAATACACGGACTTAACGTCTCCGGCGAAGAGCCTTTGGCTCTGACCACGGAGTCCAACGCCGAACCCTTTATGACTGGCATTCCGGCTTACTTAATGTGGATGCCCTGTCCGGACTACCAAGTGCCGTTGTTCGCCGCTGTCTACAGCGGTTACGTCATCACCTTCGGCCGGGCGTTCTATGACGGAGATCTGCGGGAGCCCTATGCTTTTGCTGCCAAGATAGCGCAGATGTTTATCTGGGGTTGTCAGCTCGGTTGGATTCGCAACTCCGTAGCGGAAAGTCTTTTGACTCCTGAGTACGCCGGTGAAGCCGAGTTTCTCGACTGCGTCTGCCGCGCTTTCGCCTCGGGTCGGCGTTATCTGATCGAAGGACATATGTGTCCGCCGCCGCAAGAACTGACGCCCGCGGAGGTCGTAAAGATGAACTGGTACTCCAGACCGGAACTGGCGCAACCAGTTACCCTGCCGTGGGTCGTGGCATCTTTGTGGCGTGATCCATCAGAACAAAGAGCCCTGGCCGTGGCCAATTTCTCAGACCGGACACATGAAGTGACCTATCGGGTCGATGTCCCCTGCTCGACACAGTTGAGCTGTCATGACCTTACGGGAGCGGGGATCGCCGGTGCAGTGCGTTCCGCCGATGACACTTGCGCTGAGGTCATCTTGAGGGTGCCGGGACGAAGCGCGGCGGTGATCGAATTGCGCTCGCAGCGAGCGTGAATGTCTCGTGTGGATCGTTGGTTGCGCTTGCCGATTGTGTTGTTTGGCTAACGGGCGAACTCGCCGGCAAGGTTTCGTTCGGTCGCCATGAGGCCATCTATCGCCTTTTTGAGAGGTTGCGAGCCGGTCTTCGCGAGCGCCGCGACTGTCCGCCGCGGTTGAAGTGTGGGGAGTGACGATCGGTTGAATGAAAACTCAGTGAGAGCCATCCTTGGAAGGGCGGAGACCATGACTCCATCCGAACGGGCTATCGCTCAGTACATCCTCAATAACGAATCGGAGGTGATCTATCTCACGGCTCGGGAACTGGCCGATCGGGTCGGCGTCAGCGACGCCAGCATTGTGCGTTTTTGCCAATCCATCGGCTACAGCGGATTTCGGGAACTGAAGCTGAGGATTGCTTTGGAGACGCAGGCATCCGAGCCCCATCGCGCTCATACAGCCGATGCATCGCTGCAGGGCAGGCTCGATCGCACCTTTGACCGGGCGGTAACATCGATCCGCAACACGCAAAAACTGCTCTCCGAGGAGCAAGTTCTATGCGCAGCGGCGAGAATACGACAAGCCTCACGGGTCTATCTCTTAGGCGCCGGGACTTCGGGAGTAGTGGCCCGTGACTTCCAAATCAAACTCTCTCGCCTGGGGATCACCGCTTTGTATGACGAGCAGTCACAGAATATGGCCATACACATGGCTTTGGCCACGCCCGCTGACGTAGTGGTGGCCTTCTCTCATTCGGGAAATACGTTGGATATTGTCAATTTGATGCGTACCGGGCGACAGCGTGGCGCTTTTTCGATAGCCGTAACGAACAATATGGCTTCCAAGATTGCCCAAGTCGCTGATGTCTTGCTCTTGACGGCTTCGGATGAGTTGCCGTTTCACAGTTTCGCCGTCACCTCGCGCTTGGCGCAGCTTCTGGTAGTCGACTGTCTCGTCACCGTGTTGGTATCGGAGATCGGTAAGGGGGTCAATGAGAATTTGGAGAAGATCGCCGAGGCGGTGACAGGGCTTTTCAGCGGCGACTGATCATTCGTACCTCATTGCCACGCTACAATCGAGCCCGGGATCATGAATGTTGGGCATCGCGGATCGCCGATACTTCTTCCAGGATCTGTTTGAGTCGACGCACTTTCTCCTCACATACCGGGCAGGTGGGTTTATTCCAACGGCGAACGGCGGTGCCCACGTGCACTTCCCGGACACCGGTCTCCAAGACTAGGTCTTTGATGTTGTCGTGTCCTACACCTTTGCCGGGCATGATGGAGATGATCTGTTGAGAGACCATTTGAGCAATGATCTCTCTGCCTTCATAGGCGCTGTCACGACCGCCGGAAGTCAAGACACGCTCGATCCGGGGCATATCAGCCAGTGTTTTGAGAGCCTCGGGCATGGTCGTTTCGGGAAGGGTGTCGAAGGCTCTGTGAAAGGTCGCCGGTAGGCGGGCCGCATCCAAAACCCTGGCGACGGTCTCCGTGTCGATCGTACCGTCCGGACGCAAGGCGCCCACGACTATCCCATCCGCTCCGGCCTGCCGAACGAGTGCGGCATCATAGATCATGGCATCCACTTCCGCAGAGCAATATACAAAGCCGCCTCCATGTGGGCGAATCATGACGTTGACAGGTATCGAGACGGCCTGCTTAACACTGCGGACCAGGCCCGGAGACGGGGTCGTGCCTCCTTCGAGGAAATTGGCGATCAACTCTAGCCGGTCAGCTCCTCCTCGTTCCGCAGCCAGGGCATCTTCCACCGTTACAGCGATGACTTCCAATATCACTCCCATCGTGATCAATCCTTGAGGCTTTTAGCATTGCTGGAAACGAAGCCTTCGCTAATCACGGTTTCCACGTTCGTTTTGTGATCCCTCTGCCGCGCTCAGGATCGCGATTGCAGGGAACGGGGAAGAGCTGAGCGAAGATGTCAAGCAAAGATATCAAATGGTGCTTTATAAATTGGAAAAACATGTGAGAAGTGGGGGCTATGATCATGTTTAGAAGGTGTTTGCGGGCGATGTGTTTGATCGCCTTGTCCTGCATTGTCTCATCGCGTGTCTGGGCGGCCAAGACTCCGATCACTATGTGGTTTTCGTCGCAGCCGCCCGCTATTGCTTCTTGGGCGAACAGGTTTCAAGAAGCCTTCAACAGCACCAGCACTGATATCGAACTTACTGTACACACCTTTGAGTGGGCCCAACGCGAACAGCTCATTGTCAATGTCGCTGCCGGTACCGCCCCTGATCTGTACTACGATTCAAGTAATGTCTTGGGCATGTGGGTGAGGAATGGAATAGCCAAACCTTTGGATGAGTATCTGGCTAGATGGCCTGATCGCAACGATTTAATCCCGGCTACCCTTGCGGATCTGAAGTATTTCGGTAAGACCTATGCCGTTCCGTTTTCGGTGCATCCCTACTGGGACATGTACAATATGGATCTGGCAGAGGCGGCGGGAGTCAGCCTGCCTGATACATGGGACAGCATGATCGCTTTTGCCAAGAAACTGACCAAAATCGGGCCAACAGGTCAGCCGGAGGTGTTTGGGTACTCCGCCTACAGTCTCGCCGGTTTGGTCACTTTTATCGACTTCGAGCGCTGTCTTGAGCAGTTAGGCACGCGAAGCATCGAGGTAGACACGGGTGCTATCAATGTCAACAGTGAAGCCGGACGTCAAGCCCTCAATTACTTGGCCGAGGTTACGCTGGCGGGAATGCCTACGTATCAAAGGGGCAATTTCAATACCGGCAACGTAGCGGTAATGCACTGGGCAAGTCCGCGGGAGTTGAGCGATGCTATCACTGCCTTCGGCGGGGTGGAAAACACAAACATCGCCTTGCGGCGTTACGTTGGTCCCGAGGTGGGAACGGATGTGACTCACTACTGGGCGGGAGTGCTTTTCATGGTTTCGTCTACGAAACATCCGGAAGAGGCCTGGAAGGTGCTGGAGGCTTGGATGCAGCCCAAGTATCTGCTCGATTACCTCGTTGCCTGGGGGACCAACCTGCCGGCTCGCAAGAGCATGATGAATTACCCTGAATTGCGCACAGGACCCTATTCCGATCAAATCATCAAGGTCATGGACGGTCCCATAATCCCTTACGGTTCGCGACACTTGCTGTACACTGACTTCCGCGGTCCTGTCGGAGATATCCTGACCGAGGCGGTTCAGGGCAGACTGCCTGTACCCACTGCTTTGGAGCAGGCCGAAAGAACCTTGAAGCAGATCGTATCAGAAGCGAAAAACTAGGATTGGACTTGACGGGGCGCGTTAAGCGAAGTGAAGTGATCGACCTTCGCTGGCCACTTGCAGCCGGCGAAGGTCGATTATGTGTTACGCTGCGGCTGACTCCGGCGCTTTTGAGTGTTTTGGATCGCGCGTTCTTGGGAGATCCCGAGGTATCTAGCCGGTCTAGGTTTTGCAAAGGCAACGGGCTTCGACGCTTGGAAACCGGTTGTCGAGACCGCTGCCACAGAAGGGACGTACAGGTCATATTGGCGAAAGGGGGGACAGGAACTCAGCACACTTGTGCATTCGGTCAGACAACGCATACCGACGTAGATGGAGACGCCGATCATCCGGGCATCTGACTGTTTTGCTGGCTTGGATTGCTTCTAACGGGCCGGAAGAGCCCGCGGCGAGGCGGGAAGGAAATGAAATCTATTACTGGAACTCACTTAGTGTCAGATAACTACAACGGGAGGGACACAAGTGAAGAGTTCGCATCTGACTCACAAGAGTGCTATTGCCACCCTGGTCGCTCTGTTCATGGTGCTGATGCTAAGCGGGGATGGTGCAGGTGCAGATGATATGTATACACCGGTCAATCTGATACGCAACTTCGATTTCTCCTCATACGGTGTTGATGAACAGGGTATACCCTTGCACTGGGTGATTTTTTCCATCGGTCCCGCGGCCCACGTTGAAATCAGCGATGAAATGGCCACTGTCGGCTCTCACTCACTGAAGATGATCGACACGGACCCGCAGAAATCCGTGGGGCTGCGTTCCCATCGGGTCGAGGCCAAGCCGGGCAGGCGGTACGTCGCTGAAGTCGATGTCTACGGTATCGATGGCAGCGCTGGGCTCTACATCGACTTTCTCGATGCCAACGGCAGGCGGGTACAAGAGAAGATCAGCAATACGACAGCCAGAAACCGTTGGGAAACACTGAGAAGTGAAGCCACAGCACCTGAAGGTACGGCTTATGTCACCCTGATTCTTTATTCTTCTATCACCAATGTGGGGACTTTTTACTGCGACAATGTCCGCCTGTATGATGTCACCGAGCAACCGTTGAAGATCACGGAGAGACAACCCACGGCCAGACAATTGGGCTATTTGCCTGAAGACGGAAGTCGAGTCAGCGTTAATCCGCCGCCTTTGATCTGGTTGCCGGAGGCGCAGGCAGTCAGCTATGTAGTGGAGTATGGGCCGGATCCGGAGTTTTCGGCTTCGAGTTTCACCCGCATTGAGAACGTCGGATTACCCCTATATGTCCCGGCTCATACATTTGAGCCCGGAACGTGGTACTGGCGGTACTGGGGCGTGAGCGCCAACGGGGAGGTATTCGGTCCCAGCCAAGTGCGTTCTTTTGTCGTAGATCCCGGTTTGCCTGAGATACCGCTGCCTCCGGCGGAGGAATGGATGGCGAGAATCCCTCGCACTCACCCGCGCATGTTCATCCGTCCGGAACAGGTGCAGGCCGTGCGTGACAGCGTCAACTTGCGCATGCTGCCCAGCATATTCACCAAAGGACGATTGGCCGCTTTAACCGGCGTCGAATTGCCTAAAGAGCCGCGAAGTGCCTACGAAACCGGAAGCCTGGACATCGATGTTTGGCGCAGTGAACTGAATGCCATCGTTCCCTCCTTTGAGATCCTTGAGGAACTGGCCTTTTTGTATCTGCTGACCGAGGACGAGGCCTACGGTCGCGAGGGTAAGAAGCTGCTTTTGCATCTGGCGGCCATGGATCCCAAGGGCTCCACGTCCTACAGCGGAGCTCCGGAGATCGCCATGCGCATGATCTATTTCATCCCCCGGGCTTACAGTTGGCTCTATGACACCATGACCGAGGCCGAACGGGACATCGTCCGGACCAGCGCCAGGGCACGGGGTGAGGAAGCCTACCGCATGCTGAAGAATCTGCCGTTTGAAACCGTGCCTTATTCGAGCCACCCGGGACGCATGCTCGGCTTTTTGGGCCAACTCTCCATTGCCTTTTTCGATGAGATACCGGAAGCGAGACACTGGTTGGAATACGTAGTGATTCTCGTGGCCGGTGTGTATCCGGCGTGGGGAGGCGAAGACGGCGGATACTCTGAGGGGCACAGTTACTGGTCGTCTTATTTGACCTGGATGTTTGACTTCCTTGATGCTATCAATGTGGCCGCAGGACTTGATTTCTACAAGAAGCCGTTCTTCCAGCAGACGGGCTATTTTGCCATCTATGGCTTGTCCGTCGGTACGGGACAGCCCTTCTCTGACGGGATTAACGGACGAACCGGCGCCGGAACCCAGCTGGTCATGACTCAATTGGCCCGCAAAACCCAAAATCCCCATTTCCGCTGGTACGTCGATCGCATCGGCGGCGTGGGCTGGCGTTCGAAATTCCATATGATTTTACCACAGGATCCGATACCCGATGCCGAGGTGCCCTCAGAGTTGCCCAACGCCCGTTGGTTCCGGGATATCGATTGGGTTGCCTTGCATAGGAACCTGATTACCCCGGAGACGAACATCCAGTTCACCATGAAAAGCAGCCGCTACGGATCCTCCAGTCACGGCTATGCCGATCAAAACGCCTTCGTTATATACGCGGCTGGGGATGGACTGGCGGTCTCTTCCGGTTACTATCCCTATTACGGAAGTCCTCACCATTCGCAGTGGACGAATCAGACGTTGTCCAAAAACAGCCTGTTGATCGACGGCCAAGGGCAGATTCCCAACAGCATGGACGCTTCCGGCAAGATCCTGGGTCTGTTCCATAGCAACTCTTACGATTACACGGCAGGAGAGGCCGCCAGGGCCTATCCTCATCCGTACCTTAAGCGGTTCACCAGGCATGTCATATACCTTCGTCCCAATCTGTTCCTGCTCATAGATGATGTCCGAGCTGACAAACCCGTTGACATTGACTGGTTAATGCACAGTCGCTTCGCCATTGCCTGGGATGGTGCCAAACAGCAGGCGCGCGTCGATGGCAACAAGGCATCTCTTGATGTACACCTGCTTTATCCTGGCGATTTCCAAGCCGAAGTGACCGATGGCTTCAATCCGCCGCCGGAGACAACCAGCTGGCAAAATGAGTGGCATCTCAAAGCGTCGGTGGGTACGAAAGACGACAGTCCAATCATCGTCTCTTTGCTGGTGCCTCAGGTGACGGCTGATTCCGATCCGCACGTAGTGGACGCCAAAGCCACAGTGGACGGCGATGAGATTAACGTCCTAATCACCTACGCCTCCGATGGCGGATCGCTGATCACGGAAGAAGTCGCGGTCCGCTTGCCCGACGGGAAGAGTCAAGCAGGTGTAGCGACCGTATTGGCCACAGCTCGCGATGAACGACAAAAGACACAGCGCGCCTTGGCCAGCATGGCCGAAGGGATTGACGTGGATGACACGCAGCAGGCCATTCGCGGCCTGACTGCCGGATGGTCAGCAACCGCGCAATGGTTCGAAGACGAGAGCTTCATTGCCGTCGAGCTGGGCCGAGTCGGCGCTCACGATCAGGGTGTGCGCCACGAACCCGGTCAGGGTGTGCGCTTTGAGCTGGTCACGCAGTTTGAACCGCGGAAGATCACGGTCAATGGCTTTGAAATAGAGGATTGGTCCTATGACGCAAGCCGCGGGATGGTGAGCGTCAAGTACTAATGACCCGGAGTTGAACAAAAGGGTAAAAAAAAGCAGGGAACGCGCTGTCTAAAGCAGCGCGTTCCCTGTTACATGGTTAGACGCGGCAGACCTTGCTCGGCGCGTCACCAACTGATGTGACACTCACAGCCTTCGCTGCCCACAGGACCCAGATCCACATGCAACAGGCCTTCGTCATAGACCCACTCAACTTGGCCGACGGAGGCACTCACGACTGCCGGCTGTTTGCGGGCGCGGACTTTTAGAGTAAACAAGACATGCTCCGACATGCCGTCATAGGAACCCTGGCGTCTGCCGATGCCGACCGTCAGGGCATCACCGTCCTGGTTCATCGACAGCTGTCTCGTCGCGTAACGACCCCGCTCATAGTCGAGACTGACTCCGTCGTCTTCATAGAGCGTAAAATGACCGTTCGCTCCCGGGAAGATCTCCAGAGTGATCTCGGTTTCGGTCCCTGTGTCGACATAAAGTCGGGGAGGTGCGCTCGGTATAATCGCTCCGGCTTTGACAAACAAGGGGCCGCCGCGATCAGACGGCGGCGTATAGGATATCTCACCGGACTCTTCAATCGATGCTCCCGTCCAGTAGTCGTACCAAGTCTGTTTGGTCGGCAGATAGAGTTTTTCGCAGAAGGCTCCTACTAAAAGCGCCGGACCGAACATCCACTGGCGCAAATACTCATGGGATTCCCGCTCATCGGGATAGGTTAAGGGCATGGGCCTTATTATTGGCATTCCGGTTAAGTAGGCTTCGTAGGCGCAACTGTAGATGTAGGGCAGGAGACGGTAGCGTAGCTCCGCGTAATCCTTAAACACCGGCTTTAGCACATCGCCCAAAAGCCAAGGATGTCGCCAGTAGTTCCAGCTGTTGACTTGTGCCCAGGGTAGAAGAAAACCGTAATGGATGCCCTCTTTGCTGGTCACCTGCATGTCGCAGGTGACGAGATGATGGCCGCTCATGGCCAGATTAAGGCAGGCCAAGACGGTGCCCGGGCCGCCGCCCGTGTCTCCCGTCCAAGTTCCCGTATAGCGCTGCAGTCCGGCCCAGCCGGCAGGGGTGAAGCAGCAAGCTCGTCGGTTCGTATACTCCCTGAAGCCCTCGTGCATTTGCTGTGAGTACAGCAGGGGATAGAGATTGTGCATCTCGGCATCCGTCATACCGTTGGCCCACAGGCGATCCGGGTGATCCAGAACTTGGTAGGCACCGTCTTGTTTGAACAGGTCCACGCCTTGGTCAATGAATCTCTTGTGGTGCTCAAACCACGGCTCATCTTTGCGCGTCAGACGATCAAGATAGCGGGGCATGCGCAGGTTCTCATCGGGCTCCAGGCAGAAGATTTCGTTCGAGTCGTCCACTGGCTGCTCAAGATCATGCTTGCCGGCCGCTTGTCGTTCCGCTTCGATCGACAGATCGTAGTCGTTGCATTCCCACAGCCCAAGCTTAAAGCCCATTCTTTTTATCACTGACGGAAAGTTGTCGGGCCCCGTTCGGTTATACGATGGGATGGGGAAGCGCTCGGAATGCCAGTCTTTGTTCACCGAGGCATCGTAGTGAACCTGCATCCAGCCTGGCTCCAACATGATGACATCGCAGGGAATGCCTTCTCGGCGAAAAGTATAGGCATCCGTCATCACTTCGTGGTCATTGGCCTGGGTGCGACAGATAAACCACAACCCGAACGACCACTTCGGCGGAAGTGTGGGGCGGCCCGTCAGGCGGGTGTAATGATCGATGATGACCGCCGGCTCAGGACCGTAGAAGAAGTAGAAATCAGCACTTGCGCCGGCGAGCTTAAAGCTCAGGCGATCGGGTGATGTGTCGGCGACATCAAAGGCCAGGTCTCTGGTGGTGTTGACGAGGATGCCGTATCCGCGACTGCTGATGAAAAAGGGAATCGGGATATAGCGGCTGACATTGGTTATCCACATGCGGGGGCTCGTGCCGCGGTGCTCCAGCCGCTCTCGATTCTGATCGCCAAAGCCATAGAAGCGCTCATCCGGCTCAATGTCAAAGCGAGCTACATAGCCTTCAGCGCTGACGGTCAGGCCATCGGGTGCGCTCTCTTTGAGCAGACATTTTCCTGCAGGGTCAAGAAACTGCAGCCTGCCCGAAGGCTTCTCTATACGCACTTGCGGCAGGGCGGTAGTTAGGCAAAGGGCATCCTCATCCTCGATGAGCTCCAGACGTCTGTCACCGTATGCGTCTTCGTCCTTGACAAATCCGTATCTGTTGAGCGGTGACTGCTTCCATTTTCCTTCGTGGCAGGCGCGCACACGGATGATATGCGGCGAGATGACATCGAATCGGACATAGACGCCGGGTTTTAGGACCAGACTGCAACTGGACTCAGAGTGTTCAAGCACCGACGCGTTCTTAGAAGTCGGATTCACGGTGTGGTTTCAGCTCCCTCGTCTTGTGAATGCCGTTTATCAGTTGGCTATTGACTGCAAGATGGCGTCTATCTGACGCGCCGCATCGTCCGTCGCGGCTTGGACACTGGTTTGGCCCTCCATGATGGCTCGCAGAGCGGGGAACAAAATGTCATAGATGCGCCGCTGCTCAGGGGGTACGGGTTGAGGAACGAGCCTATCGAGCTGCTCCTGCAGCGGAGTAAGCCCGTACTGAAACCTAGGTGCGTGGCTGTTCAAAAGAGTCATCGACGGCCGGTAGTTGGGTATCTTGCCTTGCTTGGCGATCATGAAACGAATCCCGGGTCCGGCCATGTACTTGATCAGTCTGTACGCTTCATCGGGGTGTTTGGTGGCCGTGGCAACCGCCCAAGGCTCCACACGGAAGGTCGTCACATCAGCCCCCGGCCCCCGCGGAAACGGAACATAGCCTCTCACTATGTTGCCGGCGCTTCCGCCGGGTGCGGGCGGCAAGTTCCAGTTGAACCAAAGCCCCCATTCTCCGGCTTGTTCCAAGGTGCCGTAGCGGCCGTTGGCCACGAAGCTGCCTTCCGTGAAACGCTCTTGGAGCCAGGTCAGAGCTTGTTGGGCCGCAGGCTGATTGAATTGAGCGGTTTTGTAATCATGGTCGAACCATTGGCCGCCGAAGATCTGTACCCAGGCTCCGACAAACGCCGCATCCGGAACAATCATGATCATACCCAGTGCCTCCTGAGGATTGCCCTGCTCGTCACGTCGGGCCACGCGCCGTGCCGTGTTTTCCAGGGCGCGGTAGTCCCAAGCCCCTTTGACATAGAGGCTGCTCGGTGACTCAAGCCCCAGTTTAGCCATCATGTCTTCGTTCGTGTGGAGATAGTTGACGATGACCACATCGGCCAGAGCGTAGACGCGATCGCCCAAACCCAAGCGAGGGACGAAAAACTGTTTGAAGTATGCACCGTCCTTGGCCACGTAGGGAGAGATATCCAACGCCAAGCCTGATTTATAGATATCGGTTTGCTGGGTTGACCAGATGCGAAAGACATCGGGCATCTGTCCGGCGGCGCTTCGGACCATGACCGCTTCCCAGTATGCTTTGTCGCAACACGGCAATCGCAAGAGCTCGACATCGATGTGCGGATTTAGCTCCTCGAATTCGGCAATGCCTTCTTCGTGCAGATCCCAGAATTCCGGGGAGCCCCATGTACTCATGGTCAGCTTGATCGTCTCTTCGGCACCTATCGTCCACGACGTCGCACACAGCGTCAGGATGACGGTAAGGGCTAAGCCCAGCATCTGAGCCTCGCTTTTTCTTCCCGGTTTGGGTTTTGATACCGGAGGTGGGCGCATCGAATTCTACCTCCTAGGATCACTATGACAAAGCCATTGGAAATGCATTATTTTGTTTGGCTCCTTCGCCAAGAAAGATGTTTGTCCTTTTTACACAGTCAAATGTGCAGTAGTAGATCGTGCGTGATAATACCTGTCGTTGTTTCGATAGTGGGAGTCAGTCCCGGTAAAAAGGAACATCGCCCACTAGCATCGTAGATTTACAATGACCGCGCGCAACGGACAGGCACAGCGATTGCATCAGCCGTCTTCAGTGACAAAGGCGATTCCGGTGTTCAACGGGGAAGAAGGGGGACAAAAGGAGGCGTAAAGACATGCTGCGGCTTATCCGTGATTCGTCTGACTTGATGTTGACCTGTATGGTTTTTCTCACCTTGAGTTGTCTGATCGTGGGGGCGTCAGCGCTTGGAGCGGAGGCGGGTGAGACTTGGCGTTCGGCGCTCTATCCTGAAGACTGGACGCCCGAGTTTACCGATGATGAGGGCAGGTTCCTGCACGATTTCTCTTACGCCGGCTATCACAGGGGTGAAAAGCCGCTGCCTGAGAGTGTCCCGGGACCTCGCGTCGATGTCACGCAGGCGCCTTACAATGCGGATCCCACGGGCGTGGAGAGTGCATCGCAGGCCATACAGCGGGCTATAAATGACGTCGGACGCGCCGGAGGCGGTACGGTGTATCTGCCACCGGGAACCTATCGGCTGACCATCGATCCATATCGCAACGAGGCGCTGCTTGTCGCCTACAGTAATGTGGTTATCCAAGGTGCGGGCATTGATAAGACCTTCCTTTTCTTGGATGAGACTTACACCCGCGGCAAGGCGATGATCCGGGTCACGCCGGCCCTTACGGGTGTCAACTGGTCGGATATCGACGGTAAGGGACAAAAGGTGAGAGAGGATGTGCCCGCCCGAGCCACGGTGATTCCTTTGGACGGTCCGCCAAACTTCTCGGTGGGTGAGTGGGTGGTCATCCAGTATGACTGCACTCCCGAGTGGATCGCCGAGCACAACATGAGCGACGGCTGGGATGCATCCATCGGGGGCCCTGCCTTTTACAGGGAAATCGTCGCTGTCGATCCGGTTGAGAACACCATCACCGTCGACGTTCCCGTGCGCTATCCGGTCAAGGTGCGGGACAACGGTCGGGTGCACAGGGTAAGCCAACCGCTCGAGGAGGTCGGCTTGGCCGATTTTTCCATCGGTATGCGTGAGCATCCGGCTACGACCGGGTGGGGCAACAACGATCACGGGGTTTTTGGAACCGGGGCCTATGATGTGCATTCCGGCTGTGCCGTGACGTTCAACGGTGTCATCAACAGCTGGGTGCGGGACATCGCTACCTACAAGCCGCCGGGTAACAACTACGCTCACATTCATTCCATCGGGTTCAACTTCAGTCGCTCGCGTTTTCTCACCATCCGCGGGGTTAGTGTGGAGAACCCGCAGTACCGGGGCGGCGGAGGCAACGGATATCCGTTTGTCGTGGGGACACAAGAGAGTCTGTATGACAATCTGCGGGCCATCAACGGACGCCACAACTTCACCATCACCGGACAGAGAGCAAGCGGCAACGTCATCTACCGCGGCTACATCGCCAATCCTATCAACTCGTTGCCTGCGGATTTCCACGCTTATCTGTCGATGGCCAATCTGATCGACAATCTCACCATAGAACGAGACCGTTTTGAGGCCGCCGATCGCAGCGGAGCCGCAGGTGTGTCGGGCTTTCCGAAGCATGGCGTGACCACTACGCACAGTGTCTTCTGGAACATTGAGGGGTTGGCATACCGTCCGGATCGCCCGGCCATCATCCGCTCCGATCAGTACGGTTGGGGTTATGTTATCGGCACCAGGGGTCCGGCCTACCGGGTGGCTTTGGATGTCAGCGCCCGCACCGCACCCAGGGATTATCTGGAAGGTGAGGGTATGGGGGTCACCCTGCAACCGCAGTCCCTCTACTACGATCAGTTGCAACGTAGGCTCTTGCGCGAGGGCAAAGCCGATGTCTGGGAGGCCATACGCGAAGAACTGACCCCACCGCCGATCGAGGAGTGGGAAGCGCTCGAGCCCCAAGGTATGAGACGGAGCACCGAGCCTGACTTGCCGTTGATCCGCAGTGAAGACTTCGAAAACGCACCTGTCGGGGATTTGCCCGAGGGATGGCAGCCTCTGCTGGCACGCAACTCGCCGGACGTTCCGCAGATGGCGGAATCTCCCGCTGAGTTGGGTCCGGCGCACGGAAAGGTGCTTCATCTGAGTCGCACGGCCGGCACGTCGAATGTCACCGGTCAGGCGATCCTCAATTTCCCGCCGGTGAAGGAAAGACTCGTTCTCTCCTTCGACATGTTTGCTACCACCGAGCGACGCAGTCTGCGGTTCACCCTGGGGGGCTCCGAGCTTCCGCCTAGCAGCATCCATGGTACGACTGCCAACGCCGGTCTTTTTGTCACCATGAACGGAGGCCGCGTCCAGGCCTTGCTGGATGCGGCGGCCAACACCTGGGCTTTCGGCGGCTACTACGAACCCGGCCGCTGGCACACCGTCACAGTGGATATCGATATCAAGAAGCAGACGTACTACTTCTACATGGACGACGAATTGCTGCCCGGTAATGTTGATCCCATAGGGTTTTACAGAAATTACGACGATCTTTGCACCCTGGCGTTCGGCTATCAGAGTATCTCCACTCATGACAATACCGCTCCGGTCTATGTGGACAACGTTAGGATATGGGGCAAGTAGGTGAGTAAAGCCGCGACCAAAGAAGGTCGCGGCTTTTGCAGGATCGCTACCGTTGACGTTTAAGTCCTCTCTTAGGGACAGTTCGCTCTAGATTTTGAATAAGGATGGGAGGTATATCCATTGATCGGATTGTTGAGAAGATGGAAGACTGCTTGCGGTTTGAGTGCTTTGGTCTTGATGATGGTCATTGGTTGTGTCTGCGCGGCTGCACCGGTGAAGGTGTACATGATCGAGTTTGCCCGAACGGATGAGGCGGAATGGCAACGAGCCGTGGTGGAGCGTTTCCACGCTTCTCAGGACGACATTCAAATCGAGCTGATCAGTCTGGCTGGCTCCAGCGTCAGCACGAAGCCGTTGACTATGATTGCCGCCGGAGCCGATTTAGACATCTCCTACCACGATCCGTACAAGATCATCGAGTGGACGCATCAAGGGCTGACCACGGATCTCAATCCGTATCTGGCCCGCGATCGCCAAGCCTTTGCTGAGTTCTTTGAGCCGCTTTTGAATCTCTATGCGGTCAAAGGCGGCCGGTACGGTATTCCGATCGATTTGCAGGTCCAGGCCTTCTTCTATCGTGAGGACTTCTTTGATGAGGCGGGTGTACCCTATCCGCGTGAGGGCATGACCTGGGATGACATCGCCAGGATATCGCCTCATCTGGTTGTGCAAAGCACAGACGGTGTCATTTCTCGCTACGCCATCCGGTTCCCGCAGTTTTGGCATTGGTGGTCCATTTTGTGGCATCACGGGGCGGCGTTCTTTGACGATGAGATCAACCCGAACCGTTTTGTCGGAGACAGTCTGGAGATGCGTCAGGGGCTTGAGTACCTGCGGAGCATGATCCATGACCGACGCGTCATGTCGCCGCGGACGATGAGCGGTGATACTGCCACAAATCTGGTCATCAACGGTCAAGTGGCCATGGCGATCGGCAACTCTTTGTACATGCAGCAGATGGTGCGGCTCGGTCACGAAAGGCCGTGGAACGTGACCCGGCTGCCCTATGGGCCTGCCGGGAACAATGTCGCTTGGTTCAACTCGCTGGGATGGTTTATCACCAGCGTGGCGCCGCAGCCGCAGGCGGCTTGGGAAGTGATCAAGTACTTCAGCTCGGAAGCCAGCATGCGCTTGTCGGTGGAGATGCGCGGTACGCTGGTTCCGCACAGGCGCGTCTCTCAGACCGTTTGGATGCAGCAGTGGGAGTATCCTAAAGATCGGAGAGTCTTCTTGGATGCCATCGGCACGGCCCGGGGCCTGCCTGCTGTCTACGGTACCGGCATTGATTCGATCGTTAACGGAGTCAATGCTGTAGCCGACGGCGCGAAGCCTATCGAACAGGTCATTGCCGACTGGCAGGTCCAGCTCAATGCATGGCTGAGAGACCGTAACTAACACAGAACGCTGCCGATCACCCGGAGGATGCAGCAGTCGGGGCTGTCCCAAAAGGTCGGC
>LSQX01122286.1_pt1 | contig 24052 bp, 24 predicted proteins | sample 654561 | NCBI WGS metagenome assembly LSQX01 (sample SAMN04489861, study PRJNA283612) | anaerobic digester metagenome | isolation source: 4 biogas reactors fed with cattle manure at either 37C or 55C with and... | place: Denmark: Kongens Lyngby | collected 2014
GGTGAAAGGGCTCAGCACACCCCATCTGTTGACGCTGCACGCCACCATCAGCCAGCTTGCCGTGGCGCCGGAGGCAGCACAGCCGGCGATAAGAAGAGCACTGGCGAAAATGCGGAGTAAAACAGTAAGCGAAAGCGATCTGGTGAGAATGCAGTTTGCGCTTGATCCCAACCTTTCTGATAGTCTCTCCAGCCTGCAACAACTCGCGCAAGACAAAACAGCTGCCCTCACGTTATCGTTTTCCGGTGATTCCACCCTGTTGATCGCACAGAAGCATGACTCGCTCTACCAGAAAGCGTACCGTGCCTGGCAGGAGGGAGACACCACCACGGTACGATCGGCCTGGGAAGTATTTCACGAACTATATCCACGCTCAGGCTTGCTTCCTCAGTTCCTGTTACTGCATGCACTCTCTTATGCCCAATCGGGTGATGCGGCAGAGACGGAGAGAAACCTCAGCCAGTTGCTGGAGAGATTCCCTGAGTCCGAAGCCGCCCCCCTGGCTAGAAATATTATCGCCGGACTATCACAGGGAAGAAGGTTGACGAACAATACCTCTTTGCAGAGTCAGTGGGGCAGCTACCCCACCGCTCACGTTGATGCTCAGGGCCACCCGGGTGAGATCTCCCCATTCAGCACAGTGAGAGACGGTCCCCATCTGTTGCTGCTCACGTTCGAGGCAGACTCACCGTTTAAAAACAGGATTCTCTTCTCCACGGCCAACTTCAGCTTCTCACGGTTCAGACACCGCACCTTTGAATTCTCCTTCATCACTATCCCCGGGGGGGAGGCGCTCATCGTGCAGCCGTTTCAATCATACGATGAGGCATCCCGCTATATTTTGATGATGCAATCAGACTCGCTGTTCACAGCTCAGATACCCTATGAAGTGATCCCCTTCATCATCTCTGAAGAGAATCTCACCATCCTGCAGGGGCGTGGGACGATGGATGCATACAGGGTATTCAGCATTGAGAACTTCGGTGAGGCGACTGCGACAGTTCTGTCTGCCGTAAACGCTGTAGTGGATGATAGCGGAGAAAATATCCCGCAGAAAAGCGAGAATATGCTATCTTTGGAGGCGAAAAAGAGACCTGAGACCGGGAAGAGTGCAAATACTGCTCCACCCCTTGTGGTGGAAGAGAAGCACAACACTGCTGCAAAGTCTCATATAGCACCCCTTACAGAGGAGAGGCGCATCACCCCCGAAGAGCTGCAGCGGCAGCTTGAACAGAAAGCGGCAGCAGCACTGCAAGAAAAGAAGGAGCGCACATCCCTCCGTAGCAGGGAATCATTGCTGAAAGAGCGCGAGCGTGAGCGACAGGAGAAAATACGGCAGAGGGAGCGCGAGCTGAAGGAGAGAACACAAAGAAGGGAGACCGAACTGAAACAGCGGGAAAGAGAGAGAGCACTAAAGATCCGCGAACAGGGGAAGAGAAGGAAAGAAAAACAAAGGGAACAGGAAAGAACCCGCACACAATAAAAACAGCATGAGTAAAGTGAGAAAAATCGTTTTTGCCACAAACAACAAACATAAGCTGGAAGAGATCCGCAAGATAGCGGATAATCAACTGCAGATCCTCAGTCTTTCAGAAATCAACTGCAACGAGGAGATTGATGAAACAGGAGCAACGCTGGAGGAGAACGCACTGGTCAAAGCGCGGTACGTGAAGGAGAGGTATGGCTATGACTGCTTTGCCGATGACACAGGCCTGGAGGTGGAAGCCCTGGAGGGGGGGCCGGGTGTTTACTCGGCACGCTACGCAGGTGAGGGCTGTCACCCTGAAGATAATATGCAGAAGCTGCTGTCGGTATTGCAGGGTGTTGAAAGCCGCAATGCCCGCTTCCGCACAGTGATCGCGCTGCTGATCAATGGTGAGGAGCATCTGTTTGAAGGTGTTGTCAGCGGAAGGATTATTGAAGAGAAGAGGGGTGGCAGCGGCTTTGGGTATGATCCCATCTTCATGCCCGAAGGATATCAACAGACCTTTGCAGAGCTGGGCAACGATATCAAAAACAGGATCAGTCACCGGGCAATCGCAACAGAGAAGCTGATGGAATTCCTGATGAAAAGATAGATTGTTTCTCCCCGGTAAAAATAAACCCATTCACATAAATTGCCTATCTTTGAGAGCTAACCCTAAAAAAAAAGAGAACCTATGTCAACCAACATCCGCACAGGCATCATCGGTTACGGACTCTCCGGCCGCGTGTTCCATGCCCCCTTTATCGACGTGGTGGAGGGATACGATCTGACAAAGATCAGCACCTCCAGACCAGAAAGCATTGCCATGATTGAAGAGCGCTACCCGCTCACCGCTGTCATCCCTGACGGCAAAGGCATTATCGATGATCCGGAGATCGACCTGGTCATCGTCACCTCACCCAACACCGATCACTTTCGCTGGTCGCGTGAAGCCCTGCTGGCGGGCAAGCATGTGGTGGTGGAGAAACCCTTCACCGTTAACGTGAAGGAGGCCGATGAGCTGATTGAGATTGCCGCAAGACAACAAAAGATACTCACTGTTTATCACAATCGCCGTTTTACGAGCGATACCAGGACAGTAAAGAAACTGCTCGACAGCGGCCTGCTGGGTGTGATCGTGGACTACGAGTCGCATTTCGACCGTTACCGCACAAACCCCCGCCCCGGCGGCGCATGGCGTGAGCAGCCACTCCCGGGATCAGGGATCTTCTATGACCTGGGTTCTCATCTGATCGACCAGGCATTGTGGTTCTTCGGCATGCCGGAGGCGGTGACGGCTGAGATCAACCACCAGCGTGCGTGGGCGAAAGCAGATGATCATTTCGATGTGCGTCTGCACTACCCCACCTTTACCGCAACCCTGAAGTCGGGCATGATCTGCCGCATACCGGGACCCACCTTTATGCTGCACGGGACGAACGGATCGTTCGTAAAGTATGGACTCGATGTGCAGGAGGCGACAGTCGACGGTGGTGCCATCCCGCAGGGCAAAGAGTGGGGACGTGAACCGGAGAGCATCTGGGGAACGATCAATGCTGAGTACAAGGGGGTGAAGATGCAGGGAAAGGTGGAGAGTGAGCAGGGTGATTACCGTGATTACTTCATCAACCTCCGCGATGCCATTCTCGGTAAGACAGCCATCGCCGTGAAGCCGGTAGAGGCACGCAACGTGATGTATATCATTGAGCTGGCCTTCCTGAGCAGCAGGGAGAAGAAGACAATCGGGGTATAATACATCTTGTGCTGTCAAAACCTCACTAAAGAAAGAAGATGGTCGCTCCGGCGATGCTGATTACGGCGCCGATCACCTGCTGGGCGGTGACCTTCTCCTTGAACATAATCGCCGTGGGAAGGATGATAAAGATAGGCGTCAGCGCCATCAGCGAAGAGGCAATACCTGTCTCTGTATGCTGCACGGCATATAGCGAGAGCGCCACACCGATAAATGGGCCAAAAACGGTGCCAACGGTGATCGCTTTCATCACCGTTCTGTCACTACTTGTCCGCAGCACACGCCTCCAGCGCTTGAGAAAGGTTACCAGCAGCGCGAAGGAGACAAACCCAAAGATGGCACGTATCTGTGTGGCTGCCACCGGATCATAATCGCCCATGCCCTTCTTGCTCAATATCAGCCCTACTGCCTGACCCAGCATTCCTCCCATGGCGTAAAGGAAACCACGCAGCGGCACATTCAGCCTCAGCCTCTTCCCCGCGACGGCAAGCATGATTCCCGAGACGCTGACCAGGATACCCAGGATACTCTTCAGATCAAGGATCTCATTCAGAAAGAACCACCCTATCACCGCAGTGACCATGGGAGCGAGGCTCATCACAAGCTGTGAGGTACGCGATCCGATGATGATATAAGATTTGAAAAGGAAGAGATCGCCCAGAAAGAACCCGATCACACCCGAGAGTCCCAGCCAGAGCCAGTTATATGTCGTCGCATCTGTCGGGAAGAACATCCCGCGCGTGAAGAGCGTGGTGACTCCCAGGAAGAGTATCCCCAGGAAGAGACGGATGATATTCACAGAGAGTGACCCGACACGACGCCCCGCCTTCTCGAAGAAGATGGCACTCAGCATCCAGCAGACAGCTGTGAGGAGTGAGGCTATCTCACCTGTGTGTGATTGAAAAAACATCGATTAAGCTATCTTTTAAGCAGTTTCAGAAAACAAACTGCAAATGTAAGGTAAAAATCTTAAATGAATCACCTCAGCCTATCGCTTCTCTCAATTTTTTCGCTGCCGCCTCAATTGTCTCTTCGCTCTCCAGCAGTGAGATAAACTTACTCCCGATGATCGCTCCCGATGCTTCGCGGCATGCAGCATCGAAGGTCTCCCTGTTGGAGATCCCGAAGCCTATCAGTCGTGGGATCTTCAGCTGCATCGCATTCACACGTCTGAAATAATCGATGTTTGCATCACTGAACACTCTCTTCGCACCCGTCACCGAGGCGGATGAGACCATATAGGTAAATCCGGAAGTATGCTCATCGATCAGGCGGATGCGCTCTTCCGACGTCTCGGGGGTGATCAGCATGATCACATGCAGGCCATGCCTCTCCGCAATCGCTTTGTAGCTCTCCATATACTCCGCAAAAGGGAGATCGGGGATGATCAGCCCGTCGATACCGCACCGGGCCGCTTCTTCACAATAGTGCTCAAAACCGAACTGCATAATGGGGTTCAGGTAACCCATCAACACCAGCGGTATGGAGACCGATTGTCGCACCCCGTCCAGCTGTTCAAATAACTTTTTCACACTCATGCCGTTCTGCAGGGCTTTCGCCCCCGATGCCTGAATGACCGGTCCGTCGGCCATCGGGTCGCTGAAGGGCACCCCAATCTCGATCAGGTCCACCCCCTCTTTTTCCAGTGCTTTTATCACTCTGACCGTATCATTGAGCGCAGGGTATCCGGCGGTAAAATAGACCGATAAGATTTGCTCTTTTTTTTGTTGAAATAGTTGATCAATCCTGTTCATAAATATATTTTTCAAATGTTTTGACTATGGTCCGCTATGGTATCTTTTGAGTTCGCTCACCACTACCACTCAGCTTAACGTATTAGTTGTTCTATAAATGTCTGTAATAACGATACATCTTTGATCGCGGGAGATGTCTCAAATCCGCTGTTCAGATCGACACCCATCAGCTGTGGGTGAGAGAACGCTTTTATAAGCTCAGCATCACCGGGCGATATGCCACCGCTGATCAGAAAAGGGATCGTGCCGCGATAATCGTTGAGCAGCTCCCAGTTGAACTTCTTCCCGGAGCCGCCATACATCGGTGTCTTCGTGTCGAATAGGAGGTAGTCGCAACAGCCTTCATAGCGTTGCACCTCCTCCGACGGAAAAGGTTGATCGGCTTTGACGCCGAACGCCTTTATCACCTTAAAACCCTCCTCTTTTAATTTCCGGCAGTAGGCCGGCGATTCATCACCGTGCAGCTGCAGGATATCCAGCCTGTTCTGTAGTGCTCGTTCACGAATAATCCCCGGCTGCTCATTCACAAAGACGCCCACCCTTTTCACCTTCTCCGGGATAAGACTCAGCTTTTCTCCTACGTAACGCGACGAGCCGGGGTAGAAGATAAATCCCATCCAGTCGACAGGCAACAGTTCCACGGCCCGGATGTTGGGCTCTTCACGCATGCCACATATTTTAATTATCATACTATTGTCAGTGGTCAGTGGTCAGTTATCAGAGGTCAGTGGTAAGCGGTAAGCCTGTTAATCTGTGAACCTACTCACTTTCCAACTTGCTAATCCACTAAACTATTAACGCAAAAACTTACTATACTATAAACGTACTAACGTAAAAACGTATAAACTTACAATCGTTGAACAAAGCTTCTGAGACTCTCACCCGGATCGGCTGTCTTCATGAAATGCTCACCGATCAAGAAACCCCTGTAGCCCGCATCACGCAGCTCCCGAACAATCACCGGATCGGAGATACCGCTTTCGGATACCAGCACCGCCTCCTCCGGGAGCAGGCCAATCATCCGGAACGACTTATCCAGATCGGTCACGAAACTGCTCAGGTTACGGTTGTTGATGCCGATAAGGTTGTTGAGCGGCGTGATATAATCCGTCTCCCGCTCATCGTGCAGCTCCAGCAGGACATCCAGCTGCAGCTGATGTGCCAGCTCCGTGAACCGCTCCGACTCCTCCTTCGTGATGGCGGCGGCGATCAGCAGGATGGCACTGGCACCTGCCAGCTTCGCCTCGAACAGCTGGTACTCATCCACGATAAACTCTTTCCGCATCACCGGGATCTGCACGCTCGCCACCGCCATCCGCAGGTCGGCAATCGTACCGCCGAAATAATGCTCATCGGTCAGCACCGAGAGTGCTGCAGCGCCTGCAGTCTCATAGGCTTTTGTCACTTCCGCAGCATCGGCCGGCCGGTTGATCCATCCCTTGCTGGGAGAACGGCGTTTGAACTCGGCGATGATCCCTGTGGATGATTGCTCCAGTACCTCTTTCAGTGAGTGAAAGGGAATCGTTCTCCCTGTGAGTTGTTTCTCCAGCATCGCAAAAGGTATTTCTGCCTTCCGGACGGCAACTTCGTTTTTTTTATGTGCGATAATCTCGCTTAAAATATCTTTCATTCTTTCTTTCTTTGTTTTCTCATTCATCGCTTTAATCTTCTGAACAAAACCTTATGAAATGAGCGATTGACATCTTTTATTGATTGTTTTACGATTTACCAAAGTGTATACCGTCAATCATCGAATCATTGAATCAGCACATCAGCTGTTAATCTCCACAAATGTCTCCAGCGTACGCAGTGCTTTCTTACCGTAAAGTGCATCTTTGGTAATCTCCAGGCACTCATCAATCGTTTTCTCCTGTTCGATGATCTGAACAGCGAACGCCGCATTGGCCAGCACTGCATTCATCTGCGCCTCGGTTCCCTCAGCGCTCAGCACCCGGCGGAAGATCAGCGAGGCATCTTCAACCGTATCACCCCCGGACAGCTCCTGCTGTGTCAGGGTGCTGAAACCGAGATCAGCCGGCATAAAGAGCTGCTCCCCCCTGTTCGACACCACCTTGAACTGGCTCGTCAGTGAGATCTCATCGTAGCCATCCATACTGTGGACGATACAGAATCTCTTGTTCTCCTCCTGATAGATATAGCTGTACAGTCTCGCCATGGCCAGGTTATAGACCCCCAGCAACTGGTATTTGGGCTGCACCGGGTTGACCAGCGGTCCCAGCACGTTGAAGAAGCTGCGCACCCCCAGGCTCTTGCGCACCGGCGCTACCGCCTTCAGCGCGGGACTGAACAAGGGAGCATGCAGGTAGGCAAGATGACAGGCATCGAGGCTTCTGCGCAGCCGGTCGCTGTCGGTGGTGAACCGCACCCCCTGCTGCTCAATCACGTTGCTCGCCCCGCTGATGGAGGTGGCGCCGTAGTTGCCATGCTTCACCACGTTGTATCCCGCACCGGCGACCACGAAACAGGCCGTGGTGGAGATATTGAAAGTGTTCTTCCCATCGCCGCCTGTACCCACGATATCAAGTGGGGCATAATCGGAGAGATCCACCTGCACACGCATATCAAGCAGTGCATCGCGGAAGCCGAGGATCTCATCCACTGAGATGTTGCGCATTAGAAAGGAGGTGATCAGTGATGCGATCTGTGTCTCGGGTACATCCCCTTTCACGATGGTAAAGAGCACCTCTCTGGCTTCCTCGCGGGAGAGATATTGATAATCGAACAGTTTATAAAGTATTTCTTTCATTGTGATGCTATGATGTAATATCAGCAGCGGCAGATTACCGGAACTACGGTCGCAGGGGACTTCATTCGGGTTGCTTAATGCCAGACATTCGTTTTTCGTTTTATTTTTTTAAATATTGGTCAATAATGGTGATTCCTTCAGGAGTGAGGATCGATTCGGGGTGAAACTGCACCCCGTGCAGATCGAGCCTGCAGTGCTTCATCGCCATGATATCGCCTGCCTTGTCCACCGCGGTGATCTCCAGGTCAGCCGGAAAGTTCTCTCTCGATACAATCCAGGAGTGATAACGTCCCACCAGGATCTCTTCCGGCAGTCCGGTAAAGAGATAGTCCTCAGCAATGATCTGTGCTGGGGTCTGTACGCCGTGAAAGACAAAGGGTATGTTCACCAGCTTCGCACCGAACACCTCTCCGATGGCCTGGTGACCGAGACAGACACCCAGGATGCTTTTGGTGGCGGCATACCGCCTGATAAGGGGGAGCAGCAACCCCGCCTCTTCAGGGAGACCGGGACCGGGTGAGAGGATAATCTTGTCGTATTGCTCCACCGACGCCAAGTCGATCTTGTCGTTCCTCACAACATCCACCTCGGTGTATCCCAGCGACTTCACCGCGTGAAGCAGGTTATAGGTGAAGGAGTCGTAGTTGTCGAATATCAATATTTTCTTCATTTCAGCGTTCCTTTTAAGCATTATACAATGTGGCAGCCTTGTCTATGGCTCTCTTCAGTGCTCCCAGCTTGCTGTTCACCTCCCGCAGCTCATACTCGTCGCTGCTCTGTGAGACGACACCCGCGCCGGCCTGATACCAGAGCTCGTTGTTGCGGCTGACGAAGGTGCGGATGGTGATGGCCTGGTTCAGATCACCGTTCAGGCCGATGAAGCCGATGCATCCGCCATAGGCACCGCGGTTGTGCGCCTCGATCTCCGAGATGAGCTGCATGGCCCGCACCTTGGGTGCTCCCGAGAGAGTGCCGGCAGGGAAGGTATCGAAGAAGGCACGGATGGGATCAGCACCCTCGTTGAGCGTGCCGCTCACGCGTGATACCAGGTGGATCACGTGCGAATAGAACTGCGGCTCCTTGTAGAAATCCACCTTCACATCGTGCGCGTTCCTGCTCAGGTCGTTGCGTGCCAGGTCGACCAGCATCACATGCTCCGCGTTCTCCTTGGGGTCGTTCAGCAGAAACTCGACCGCTTTCATATCCTCCTGGTGACTGCCGGTACGTTTTGTCGTTCCGGCTATCGGATCTATGCTGATACGCTGATCAGAGATACGGCAGTGCGTCTCGGGTGATGAGCCGAAGATGCGGTAACCCCCAAAATCGAAATAGAAGAGGTAGGGCGAGGGATTGATGGAGCGCAACGCACGGTAGACCTTGAAGTCGTCACCCGAGAAGGGTTGTACAAACCTGCGCGAAAGCACGATCTGGAACACATCACCACGGAGGCAGTGCTGCACACCTTCGCGCACGTACTGTTTATACTCATCATCACTGATGGTGCTGTACTCCTCCCCCTCGGTGAAGAAGTTATAGGTGGCGAAGTTACGCTGGTTAATCAGCGACTCCACCTTCTGAAGGTTGCTGACCTCGTTCTCTCCCTGCAGCTCAATAAGTGTGATCTCGTCGGTGAAGTGATTGAACACCAGCACATACTTGTAGAGGATATATAGCAGGTCGGGGGCATCGTTACGCTCCTCTCTGCTTTCACGCACAGGGATGTTCTCGGTGTACTTCACGCAGTTGAAGGTGGTGTACCCGAAGAGACCGCACTCTTTCTGCTCCTCACCGGTGACATCAAAACGGGAGATAAATCGGTTCAGTGCGTCGGAGACGGTGAAATTGTCCGACAGCGTCTCTTGCTCCTCCTCCCCGTCGGGGAAGAGCGATGTGCAGACACCTCTGTTCACCTCTATGCGTGCGATAGGTTTCAGTGCCAGGTAGGAGATGCTGTTCTCGTTGGCATGGAAGTCAGAGCTCTCCAGCAGGGCGGACTGTGGAAAAGTATCCCTCACTTTCAGGTAGACACTCACGGGTGTATGGAGGTCGCCCATGATCTTTTTGCTGTTTGTTTTAAATTTGTGTTGCATAGGTATTTGTTTTAGCTGTAAGCGATAAGCTTTATTAAACTTAATTTTTTGTCCTGGTTTTTATTTATAATCATCTTCATACTTGAAATAGGTCTCCAGATCCTTGTCTCCTCTTCCCGAGAGGGTGAGGACCACCACATCACCGGGAGCGAAAGTCATCTTTTCCAGTGCGGCCAGTGCATGTGCCGACTCCAGCGCGGGGATAATGCCTTCATTCCGGGTGAGCTCGAACGCTGCACGGAGTGCCTCATCGTCGGTGATGGCCAGCACCCGGGCACGTTTAACCTGAGCCAGGTAGGCGTGAATAGGTCCGATACCTGGATAGTCGAGCCCGGCAGAGATGGAGTAAGGCTCGGTGATCTGCCCGTCCTCTGTCTGCATCAGCATTGTTTTGCAGCCATGGAGCACTCCCGGTTTACCCAGGTGGATGGTTGCAGCCGACTCACCGCTATCCACCCCTTTACCCCCTGCCTCTGCCAGGAGGATCTGCACCTTGTCATTATTCAGATACTCGTAGATGGTTCCCGCGGCGTTACTGCCACCACCCACGCAGGCCACCAGCCAGTCGGGATAGTCACGCCCCTCCTTCTCTGTCAACTGTAGTTTAATCTCCTTGCTGATCACCGACTGCAGCCGCGCCACCAGGTCGGGATAAGGATGGGGTCCGATGGTTGATCCGATGATGTAATGGGTGTCGGCAGGGTGACTGCACCAGTCGCGGATCGCCTCATTGGTAGCATCCTTCAGCGTCATGTTGCCCGAGGTGACTGGCACCACCGTAGCGCCCAGCAGCTCCATCTTCTTCACGTTCACATGCTGCCGCTCCACATCGGTCCTGCCCATGTAGACGGTGCAGGGCATCTGCATCAGCGCGCAGACGGTGGCGGTGGCCACCCCGTGCTGACCGGCACCCGTCTCGGCAATGATCCGAGTCTTGCCCATCTCACGTGCGATCAGTATCTGCCCGATGGTGTTGTTGATCTTATGTGCGCCCGTATGGTTGAGATCCTCTCTTTTCAGATAGATCCTTGCCCCGTAACGCTCCGACAGTTGGCGGGAGAGATAGAGTGGCGAGGGACGGCCCACATAATCACGCAACAGTAAATCGAAATCAGCCTTGAAACGCTCACTTCCGATGATACGGAGATATGCCTCTTCGAGATCTGTCACACACTTGTGCAGAATCTCGGGGATGTAAGCTCCTCCAAACTCTCCGTAATATCCTTTCTCATTAATTGAAAATTGCTGCATATACTGTTCAGTTAAATTTGTATGCTGAGTCGGTTTTCTAAACCTGTTTTTAATCACTTAAATTCGTTTGCCGGTCTGTCGGTCGTTGCTGCTAAAAATCAAAAAACCCGTCGCAGGATTTGCGACAGGCTCTTTATATATTTTTCAATGAACTATAAATGCATGATTCTTCTCCTTACGACTTTGTGAGTTGTAAGCAGCGCCACCAATATCCGTTCATTAATAAATTAGTCATAATTCTTTCAATTGTCTGCAAAGAAATAGCATTCAAAATGAATTTGCAACTCTTTCTCTGTTTTTAACATATTTATTTTCGAAATACCAATTTTCAGTAAGTCATTCATCTGATCTCTTCTGCCTCAAACCCGGTACGTTTGATGGTTTTGACAATATCTTCCGCATCCAGCAGATCCGTCTCCACTGTCAATATTTTATCTGGGTTGTCTATATCCACCTTCCACGACTGAATCCCCTCTTTTCTGTCGAGGAAAGGAGTCACCCTGGCAAGACAATTGGTACAATTGATATTTGTTTTAAACTGGATGGTTTTCATACTTCTTCTCATTAAATGATGTGCTGTTTTCTCTCTGTCAGATGCCGAAGCCAACCGACCTTTCATTAAAGACAAATTTCAGCCTGTTTTGTTCATTTTGAGAATTACCGGAAATGAACATTGCATGAGCAGTACTGAATCAACCATGATAATAGTATGAAGATATCTTCCTGACGATCAATTAATTTTTTAACTTTACCGGTGAATATAAATGCCATTCAATTGTATCATATGCTTGGAGCAATTCTCGGCGATATCGTGGGAAGCACCTACGAATTTGCCAACACCAAAGATTACAATTTTGACCTTTTTCCTGCCGGAAGTAATTATACAGATGACAGCGTGCTGACTGTTGCTGTGGCAGATGCTATTTTGCAAAAAGTTGATTACGGAGCAATGATCCGCGAATGGGCGCTTCGTTATCCGCATCCCAAAGGTGCTTACGGCAATTCGTTCAAACGATGGATGCACGCTGATGAGATCAAACCCTATGGCAGCTACGGCAATGGCTCAGCCATGCGTGTGAGTCCCGTGGGGTGGTTATTTGATAAGGAGCAGACGGTGCTCAACGAGGCACGCAAGAGCGCTTCATGCACCCACAATCATCCCGAAGGTATCAAGGGAGCCCAGGCCACGGCTATCGCCCTCTATTTTGCACGGAAAGGGAAAGAGAAGCTGTTTATCAGGCAGTACATCACCGCTAAGTTCGGTTACGATTTGCATAAAACAGTGGACGAAATTCGTAAGACATACCTCTATAATGAATCATGCCAGGGCACTGTACCTGAAGCGCTGATATGCTTTTTCGAAAGTAATTCATTTGAAGATGCCATACGCAAAGCTATCTCCATAGGTGGTGACAGCGATACCATCGGGGCAATCACAGGTGGTATTGCAGAAGCATTCTACGATATCCCTGTTGAGCTGGCGAATAAAGCCAGGAGTTATTTGCCGAATGATATGCTGGAGATCCTGAAATTATCTGGTGAAAAGACGCATCCGCTTGCCATCGATCTGGATGCCGACACCAAACGCTTGCGTGAACGCTTCAGGAAACTGAAAAAATAGTTGTCTGCGCTTTTGGCAAAACTGGAACATCGGCTATCGGCATCTATATCAACGAGATTCGCATCGGATGGGTTCCGCAGGAGTTCAACGAAGTCATTTCCCGCCTGATGGACGCAGGAAAAGCGTTCTTTTGCCGTATAGAAAATTTCGGACGAATAAACAAATGGCTGAAAATAGATGTTAAACTTTATATGGTTGAATAAAAAACAGGGAAAAATAAATCAATCGAATCGCATGAAAAAGTTATTTTTTTTATTCGCTGTTGTATCATTCCTGGCAGCCTGCTCGGGTCCAAAGGGGATGGTCAAAATTGAACCGAACGGAAGTGAAGTGGCAGAGGAAGATTCTGTCGAATATGAACTGATTGTCTTCGATACAGGATTTGAGACCTGGTACATGCTTCAGAACTCTCCGGCCAGATACCGCTCCCAACAGTATTATGAGAACTGGAACAGGCAATATGTGACGGAATGGAATTATCTGGCAACGCAATCCCGCAGAAGATCATTCTTTCAGTCCATTATGGGGTATGAACCGGGGGTGGATTATGGATTTGAACTGAATCACAAGCTGTTCTACTATTTTCAGTATGTGGAGCATGTGCTGGGGATACCTATTCTTCCCAATGGCCCTTCCGGGGTGGTTTATTAACTGTCCGGTTAAAATTGCAACTTGCCGGCCGGATTGAAATATCATTTTCCCGTTTAATAGATTATAACTATTTTTGGTTATGATTGAAACAGACAGGGAACATACTTTTATGAAAAAATCCAATAAGCAAAAATGGATACATCTGCTTGTTGCTGCCGGTATACTCCTGGCAGTGATTTTCAGCTTCAGTCGCAGTTCAATACTTTCCGAAGCATATATGCGAACCGCATATCCCGTGATTGCGACACTCTTCTCATTTATCTCAGGCATTTTTCCTTTTTCACTATATGATGTTTTTATCGTTGCGGCATTGATATGGTTCACCGGTATGATACTGCGGGTTACTCTGCGTAAAATCACCCTCTCTGCTTTCTTTTATTCACTGCTGCGGTTCACTCTGATCGTTGTGGCCTGGTTCTATCTGAGCTGGGGTATCGCCTACTTCAGGGATGATTTTTATACACGGAATGAGGTGGAGGAGGTACCTTTCGACAAAGAAAATCTGCATAATGTGACCCTCCGTTTTATAGAAAATGCCAACCGCTTTTACGTGATCAGCGATGAGATGGATAAAGAGAAAGTACGTGATGTGATTGAGCAGTCGTACCATCAACACCACCAGGAGCTACGTCTGCCTGACCCTAACGGAAAAAGAAAGGTGAAGGCAATGATTTTTGAGCCGATCTATTCAAAAATGGGTGTTTCGGGGTACTTCGGTCCCTTTTTCAATGAGATCCATGTGAACAACTACAGCCTGCCATTCACCTATCCTTTCACGCTGGCACATGAGATGGCACACCAGTACGGCATTGCCCCTGAATCGGAAGCCAGCCTCTATGCCTTTATCGTGTGTGCCGGCAGCAGCGACCCGATCGTGCGCTATAGCGGTTACGCCTCGGTGCTGGGATACCTGTTACGTGACGCAAGACGGTTTCTACCCGATGTGTACGATTCGCTATTGCAATCCATCCGCCCCGAGATCATCGCCGACCTGCAACAGAACAGTGCGCACTGGATGGCAGCGCGCAACGAAACCCTCTCCGATACCCAGGACAAGATGTATGATGTCTACCTAAAGACAAACCAGGTGAGCTCGGGACGCGAGAACTACTCCGAGGTGGTGGGACTGTTGCTTTCAGGATATGACCTGCTGGAAGATTCAGTTGAATAAGAAGCTTCAAGACTTCCGGACAAATAGCTAAAAATATGAATCATATCTTTCTTCTCTTCAGCCGCAGACTGTTCGTGACAACGCTCACCGAGCTCAGCGCCATGGCAGCCCCCGCGATCATGGGATTGAGCAGAAAACCGGTGAGGGGATAGAGCACCCCGGCGGCGATGGGGATGCCGATCACATTGTAGATAAACGCCCAGAAGAGGTTCTGACGGATGGTCCTTACCGTCGCCTGCGACAGGTGGATTGCCTTGGATATCTTGTTCAGATCGGATGAGATGATGGTCATCTTCGCCACATCCATGGCGATATCACTCCCCGCCCCCATAGCGATGCTCACGTTGGCCTGCGCCAGCGCACCACTGTCGTTGATACCGTCACCCACCATCGCCACTTTCTTTCCTTCCACCTGCAGGCTCTTCACCAGCTCAGCCTTCTCTTCAGGCATCACCCCTCCTTTGAACCGGGTAATCCCGAGTTCACCGGCCAGTGCGGCAGCAACCTTCTCATTGTCGCCTGTGTAGATGGCCACCTCAATACCCATCCCTTGCAACCTGCTGATGGCCTCTTTGGAGGTGGGCTTCATCTTGTCGGTGATAGCCACCACCCCTAACGCGATCTCATCGTCAGCAAAAACTGAAACGGTATGTGCCGCATCCATTGACATGTAGACCTGTTGTTTGAGATCGGCCTGAATGACGATATTCTTTGAGAACAGATAGTCCAGGTTACCAATAAAGTAGCGCTTACCCTCATAGGTTCCTTCGATACCCTTGCCACTCACCTGCAGTACCGAGATATCATCGAGAAGGGTGGCATTCTCCTTCAGTTCGGCAGTGATGGCATCTGCCAGAGGGTGCTCCGACCGGTATTCAATACTATAGAGGATATCACGGTGCAGCGGTAGTGCATCGAGCGACCATGTGATGTTACTCACCTGTGGCTTCCCCTCGGTGATGGTTCCAGTCTTATCCAGCACCACCACATCAATCTGCTTCGCCATCTCGAGACTCTCGGCATCCTTGATCAGGATCCCCTCTTCAGCACCCTTGCCTATGCCGACCATGATGGCCGTGGGAGTGGCCAGTCCCAGGGCACAGGGACAGGCAATGACCAACACGGTCACCATCGCCAGCAGCCCGTAGACGAAACCGTTGTCCCCACCAAACAGGAGCCAGACTACGAAGCTCAGCAGGGCAATGCCGATCACCACCGGCACGAAGATACCGGCAATCTTATCCACCAGCCCCTGTACGGGTGCCTTGCTTCCCTGTGCCTCATCCACCGTGCGGATGATCTGTGCGAGAAGCGTCTCCTTCCCCACCTTCTCTGCCCTGAAGCGGAAGCTACCCTTCTGGTTGATGGTACCGGCAAACACCTTATCACCACCGCTCTTCTCCACGGGGATCGGCTCTCCAGAGATCATACTCTCATCGACGAAAGAGCTGCCTTCGGTCACCTCACCATCCACGGCGATCTTCTCACCCGGCTTCACCAGGACGATGTCACCAACCAGCAGGTCTGCGATAGGGATCTCCTCAGGCACCCCGTCACGGAAGGCTACCACCGAGGAGGGCTGCAGCCCCATAAGCTTTCTTATCGCGCTGGAGGTGCTCCCCTTAGCCCTTGCTTCCAGCATCTTTCCCAGCAGGATAAAAGCGATGATCACTCCTGCCGCCTCGAAGTAGACATGCGCTTCCAGTCCGCGGCTCTCCCAGAAGCGCGGCCAGATCATATTGAAAAGGCTGAAGAGATAAGCGATGCCGGTACTGAGTGCCACCAGCGTATCCATATTGGCAGAGCGGTGTTTAGCCTGCCGCCATGCTCCCACGAAGAAGCGTCGTCCGAAGAGAAAGAGGATCGGTGTGGCCAGTGCCCACATGGTGATGTTGGCGAAGGGAGCATGCATGAAGAACATGCCGATAATCACCAGCGGAACGGAGAGTGCCACCGCCCAGAGCGTATGGCGGCGCAGTTTTTTATAATTCTCCTCCTGAATCTGCTCCAGGTTGCCGAAAGAGGCTTCCTCTTCCTCAATAAGAAGATCATAGCCAATCTCCTGCAACGCCATTTTCATCTCCTCAGGTGTTGTGACCGCGGGCAGGTATTCAATGTTTCCCTTGCCGTTGCCGTAGTTCACCGTGGCGGCCAGCACACCGGGGACAAATGAAAGGATGTTCTGTGTGCTTGAAGCGCACGCAGCACAGGTCATGTTGAGTACCGGTTGTGTCATCTTCTCGGTCTTCACCTCACCCCCCGATTGACGGATAGCGGCAACCACCTCCTGTAGGATCTCAGCAGCATCATCCCTGCGCTTCTCTTCGATCGTCAGGATAACTCTTTTCTGCGTATGATCCAGCTGTACCCTTCCCACTCCGTTTATCAGCTGAAAATCAGACTCGGACAACGATGTCTCACGCGTGAGTTCTATTTTGTAAATGTTCTCTTCTTTCATATTAAGATGAAACAATTATGGGTCAATGAAGTTCATTATGGTGTGGTTAGCCTTGATTAATCCAAAATTGTTGTATTTTTGTTAATGAATGCTTCATAACATTCGAAGGTGTGGCCCAATCACTGAAATAATCAAACCATTATGTATAGATCTATTCAAATCTCATTCTGTTTACTTCTTTTGACTTCGATGCTCTATTCGCAGAAAAAACCACTTGACCACTCCGTGTATGATAGCTGGAAGAGTCTCACTGGTACCACCCTCAGCAATGACGGGAGCATTGTTGCATCACTCATCAGTCCACAGGAGGGGGATACATCCCTGATGATCTGGGATCTGCCCGGAAATCGCACCCTCACACTTGAGAGGGTGAACAGTTTCAGGCTGTCCATGGACGGTAAATGGACCGTGGGGCTCCTCAAGGCACCATTTACAGAGCTGCGGCAGGCACGTATCGACAGGAAGAAAGCAGAGGATATGCCCGGGGACTCACTGCTGATTATCAACAACAGAACCTTTGAAGTGCAGAAGATTGCCAATGTGAAATCATTTAAAACAGCAGAGGAGTCAGTTACTCATGTAGCCTATGCCACCACTCTGCCGAAAGATACTACGAAAAAAGAGGAGAAAAAGGAGAAGCCCGAAAAATTGCTGATATTGCGGGATCTCATGTCACAGAGTGAAGATACCATCCGCAATGCAAAAGAACATCTCTTCAACAAATCCGGAAATGCGTTTGCCGTTGTGATTGAACCGGAGAAGAAGGACAGTACCGGTGTTCCGGGAGTACTCTTTTTCAATCTGAATATACCGCAGCAAATGTTGATCTCGGGGGAAAAGAGAGCTTATAAGTCGCTCTCGTTCGATGAGCCGGGGTCACAACTGGTTTATCTCTCCACGGGCGACACTTCGAAAGTGGAACAGAAAGTGTACGATCTGCGTTATTTCAAAACAGGGGCTGATTCCGCACTAATCATTGCCGACAAAAATGCAACCGGATTGCCCGAAGGGTGGATCTTTAATGAGTATGCATCTCCCACTTTCAGTAAAGATGGCAAAAGGATTCTCACAGGTGCTGCCCCGCGACAGGAGCCCAAAGACACCACCCTCGTCGGGTTTGAGATGGCTACGCTTGATATATGGAACTGGCAGGACGCGCTTATTCCACCGCAACAGCTGGTGGAGCTGAAACGTGAAAATAGCCGTACTTACGCAGGAATTATCGACCCCGTTCATGTCAACCATTTCCGTCCCCTCGCGACAGAGGAGATGCCTTATGCCACCGTTGCTGATGAGGGCAACGGCCGCTTTGCCCTGCTTTGGTCGGACCTCCCCTACCAGACAGAGAGCCAGTGGGATATAACATCCAGATATGATGCATGGATCAAAGATCTGGAGCATAACAGCCTGCAGAGCATTGCCAGTCCCTTACCGGGGAGACCGATTCTCTCACCGATGGGTAATTTCACCATCTGGTGGGATGCAACGCAGCGGGAGTGGTTCGCTTATGATAACCGTGAAAAAAAGATCATTAACCTCACCGAAGATATCCCCGTCAATTTCTGGTACGAAAAGCATGACACGCCCTCTCAACCGGGATCTTACGGCGTTGCCGCCTGGGGTGATAAGGATGCATATCTTCTTCTGAACGATGCGTTCGACATCTGGAAGATAGACCCCAAAGGAGAGAGAAAAGCAGAAAATATTACCCGTCATGCGGGACGCAACGACTCCATCACCTTCAGGTATCTCAACACCGATCCAGAAAAACGTTTTATTGAAGCGGATGATCTGCTGTTACTTTCCGCCTTTGACAACAGGAGCAAGGAGAGAGGTTATTACACGCTGGCACAGCATGGACCTCAGCCACTGAAGAGAAGAGTGATTGAGGGCTACACCTTCACCTCGCTGAAGAAAGCAAAGGAGAAAGATCACTTTATTTTTGAGAAAAGCAACTTCCACACCTCTCCCGATCTCTATGTGACCTCAGATTTCTGGGAGTCATCGGAGAAACTGACGGGCATCAACCCGCAAATGGAAGAGTACAACTGGGGCAGGGCCGAACTATTCTCCTGGAGCTCCTTTACAGGCATTCCGCTGAAGGGGGTTCTCTACAAGCCGGAGGATTTTGATCCTGCGAAACAATACCCGGTAATGATCTACTTCTACGAGCAGCACTCCGATGAACTTTATCGCTGGTTCACACCTGCACCCAGCCGTTCGGTGATCAATATACCCTTCTTCGTGAGCCGCGGTTACATCGTCTTCACCCCCGACATCCATTATACCGTGGGTAACCCGGGTATGGATGCCTACAACGCCGTGGTAGCAGGTGCCGCAGCCCTGGCGAAAAACAGATGGGTGGATGAGAAGAATATGGCAATTCAGGGACAAAGCTGGGGTGGTTATCAGGTGGCTTACCTGGTGACGAAGACCAACATGTTCAAAGCGGCCGGAGCGGGAGCTCCCGTGTCGAACATGACCAGTGCCTATGGTGGTATACGCTGGGGATCCGGCCGCAGCCGCCAGTTCCAGTACGAGCAGACACAATCGCGTATCGGTGTGGCGATGAGTGATTCTCTGCAGCCCTATATCGACAACTCACCGCTCTTCTTTGCCGACAAAGTGGAGACCCCTCTGCTGATGATGCATAACGACAAGGATGGTGCTGTACCCTGGTATCAGGGGATAGAATATTTCATGATGCTGCGCCGTCTGGGAAAACCGGTATGGCTGCTTCAGTATAATGGTGAGGATCACAATCTGGTACAACGACGCAACAGCAAGGACCTCTCCATACGCCTGCAACAGTTCTTCGACCATTATCTCAAGGGTGATCCCGCCCCGGTATGGATGACCAAAGGTGTGCCGGCCACTGAAAAGGGCAGAAGCTGGGGTTATGAGGTGAACTGATATGAGATAGGGTATGTGGATTGGCTGATTGAGCCGACCGGTGGCATTAAAACCCGCGCTGCCGCATCGCCTCGAAGGTGATGATGGCGGTGGATACAGAGACATTGAGAGAATCAATCTCTCCCCTCATCGGGATCTTAACACGTGTTGTGGCGTTCTTGAGCCAGAAAGCGGAGAGGCCATCTGCTTCTGTACCCATCACAATGGCCGAGGGTTGCCGGAAATCGGTATCCTGATAAAAATCTGCAGCTTGCAGCTCTGCTGCAAAAGTACTGATACCGTTGGTACTGAGCCACACCAGCGCCTCCTCCGATGAGCAGACAGCCGTCTGCACAGTAAAGAGCCCCCCCACACCGGAGCGGATCACGTTCGGATTATAGAGGTCAGTCTGCGGATCACAGATGATCACCGCATCCACTGCCGCAGCATCTGCCGTACGTAGCACAGCACCCAGGTTACCCGGCTTCTCCACTGCTTCGAGGATGATGACAAAAGGATTGTCTGACAGCCTGATATCGCTCAGGCTGTGGGTCTTCGGCTTTGCAAGTGCCACTATGCCGTCGGAGTTCTCCCTGTAGGCAATCTTTGCAAAGACTGCCTGGGATATCTCGAGCAGTGCGGCTTCAGGCAATGCATTCAGCACTTCTGGATACTTTGTCTTATCAAACAGTGCGGGACAGACGTAGAGAGTCTCCACCCAGTATTCACTCTGCAGTGCCAGCGACAGCTCACGTGCACCCTCGATCACAAAAAGCTGCTGCCCGAGTCTCTCTCTGCTTTTCGACAGCTTCACGATATTCTTTATCGCCGGATTCTGGAGGCTTGTGATCATTGTTTCGGGATGTGGAATTAAAGTGCTTCTTTCTTCAGCAGGAATGTATCTATCACCTCTTTGAACGATTTTTTGGGCAGGGCACCCATCGCCATCTGTGGTTGCTCGTTCATGGGGATAAAAAGGAACATCGGGATACTTTGCACACCAAACATAGCCGCCAGCTCAGGCTCTTTATCCACATCAATTTTATAGACATAGATGTCATCGCCGTATTCAGCTGCCAGATCCTTTAAAATAGGAGAGGTGATCCGGCAGGGACCGCACCAGGTGGCATAAAAATCGACAATGGCCGGTTTGTCACCGATGTATGCCCACTCTTCGGGATTGTTTTCATAATTGAAGACCATCTCAAGGAAGGTCGCTTTTGTCAGCTCTATCGGTTTGACGCTTTTTTTGCTTTGCGGTTCATCAGCGGAAGCGGCCAGTACAATCAGCACGGCCGCAAGAAGGGTTGTTATTTTCTTCATTGAACGAAAATGGTTTAAGTGTGATTTTTTAAAATGTTCTCTCTAAACAGTTTGAGAGGATCAAATGTTTTGCAAAGATGTCAATTTCCACTACTCTGTTAAAATGAGCTGCCATCTTTGTATTTTAACGCATTCTTATTGGGCACACCGAATTCTCTTGCCGAAATCTTTTCAATGGCCACTTTCCATATCTTCACGTTCCTGACAGAAGGAGCCGAATAGGTGAAATCCCGGTCGGAATAGTGACGCATAATGATATTCAATGCTTTCACCTTTTCATCATAATCCTCCCCAAACACCACCCTGCCATGACAGATCACACTGTCGGAGCGCATCCTGTAGCTGCAGGCCACCTCTTCATTCTGCCATACCAGTCTGGGTTCGGTGCAGAAGGTGATGCAGAGGTTGGGGTTCTGTTCGAGGATGGAGATGGAATGTCCTTCCCGGGCCGAATGGAGATAAATAATCTCATCTTCATATCCGAAGTTCATCGGCAGCACATAGGGTATACCCTCTTCATCGGCCATACCGACGTAACATAATGTACAGGAACGGATTAATCCTTCTATACGCTCCTGCTCCTCCACGGTGTATGTCTTCATACAATCATTTTTCTATAATTCCTTATCCGATATCAATGGTCCGTCAGGCCTGTTATACAGGCCAACGTTTTCGGGAGAGATCAGTCTGCTCTTTCGTAAGCTGCTATCTCTCTATTGGTACAAAGATAAATAAAAAAGGAAGAACCCTTATGAGCTTCTCCCTTTCTATTCTTTATCAACGGTAGATATCTATTTCACTTTATCCACAATAGCTTTGAAGGCTTCAGGATGGTTCATCGCCAGGTCGGCCAGCACTTTGCGGTTGATATCAATTTCATTCTTGTGCAGTGCACCCATCAAACGGGAATAAGACATTCCGTTGTCGCGGGCGGCGGCATTGATACGCTGGATCCACAATGCGCGGAAGCTGCGTTTTTTGTTTTTACGGTCACGATAGGCATAGGTAAGACCTTTTTCCCACGTGTTCTTGGCTACTGTCCACACATTCTTGCGGGCACCGATGTAGCCTCTTGTTAATTTCAGAACTTTTTTTCTGCGGTTGCGCGATGCAACATGATTTACTGATCTTGGCATAATGTTACTTGTTTTGAATGATAGCGTCCCTGTCTAGCAGAGCTCTTTGGAGCATACATCCTGTTACTAAATCTTTTTTCTGGAAACTGACTGCAATAATTATTTCAATGCCAACAGCATCTTAATATTCTTTAAGTCTGATTTATGCACAAGGCCGGTCTGAGTAAGATTTCTCTTTCTCTTCTTGGACTTCTTCGTCAAAATATGACTTTTGTACGCATGTTTCCGTTTGATTTTTCCTGTTCCGGTAAGGGTAAACCTTTTTTTGGCACCGGAATTAGTCTTCATTTTTGGCATTTTGCTTTCCTCGAATTTGTTATTATAATCATTCTTTCTACTTCTTCGGTCAAGCGAAAAAGTTTGCAAAAGTAATGATAATATTTGAGTTATACAAACAAAATCCGACAAACTTCATTTGTATAACAGACTATCACTGTCTCGCTTCATTTGCAAGAAAAAAATGGTGATTCAACCTGCCGGAAGATAAAAAAGCCGGCTTATTTAGCCGGCTCTGTTCACCGATAAAAGCAACAGGCGTACCCGTTACTCTTCTTTATTCTCTTTGTTCTCTTTCTTGGGTGGGGCAGTACTCTTTTTCGGAGTAAGCATCACTGACATGCGCTTGCCTTCCATAATAGGCATGTGCTCCACCTTGGCATACTCTTCCAGATCGTTGGCAAAACGTAACAACAACACTTCGCCCTGCTCTTTGAAGAGAATAGAACGTCCTCTGAAAAAGACATACGCTTTCACTTTTGAGCCTTCACTCAGGAAGTTCATCGCATGCTTCATCTTGAAGTTGTAATCGTGGTCATCAGTCTGGGGACCGAATCGGATCTCCTTCACTGTAACCTTGATTGCTTTTGCTTTCTGCTCCTTCAGCTTTTTCTTCTGTTGATAGACAAACTTCTTGTAATCGATGATCCTGCATACGGGCGGCTTTGCCGTAGGTGCTATCTCAACAAGGTCCAGTTCCTTGTCATGCGCAATTTTTAATGCTTCTCTTGTGGCATAAATACCCTCTGTCACATTGTCGCCTACTAACCGGACTTCCGGCACCCGGATTCTATCATTGATCCGGTGTTGGTCTTTTGAGTCTTTTCTCATTCAGATGTTGTTAATGTTTTCTCTGTTTGACTGATTTATATTTATATTCGTTGTTTAATAGATGCTTAATTGCTTTTTAATGCAGGATTCATCATCTCTTCCACTTCACGTGAAATTTCTTCTGCAAATGTACATAATTTTACCATACCTTTATCTTCTCCACCCTGTTTTCTTACAGAAACTGCTTCATCTTCTGCCTCTTTCTCGCCTACAATCAACAAGTAAGGTATTCTTTTCAACTCGTTATCACGTATCTTACGACCCACCTTTTCGTTGCGGTCGTCCACCTCGGCACGGATATCGAACTTCTTCAGCTCTTTCACCACACTATATGCATACTCATTAAATTTCTCGCTCACCGGCAATATCACTGCCTGCGTAGGTGCCAGCCAGAGTGGAAATTTACCGGCAGTGTGCTCAATGAGTACAGCAACGAATCGCTCCATCGATCCAAACGGTGCACGGTGGATCATCACGGGACGATGCTTCTGGTTATCAGCCCCGGTATATTCAAGCTCGAACCGTTCGGGCAGGTTGTAATCCACCTGAATGGTACCCAGCTGCCAGCGCCGTCCCAGGGCATCCTTCACCATGAAATCGAGCTTGGGTCCGT
>LSQX01079009.1_pt1 | contig 24047 bp, 25 predicted proteins | sample 654561 | NCBI WGS metagenome assembly LSQX01 (sample SAMN04489861, study PRJNA283612) | anaerobic digester metagenome | isolation source: 4 biogas reactors fed with cattle manure at either 37C or 55C with and... | place: Denmark: Kongens Lyngby | collected 2014
ACGGGGTCGCCCTTCTTTTCCTCCGACACCGCCGCAGCCCTCAGGGCGGCCGAGATATCCGCCGATTGTCTATTGAAGGCCACCAAGGTCGATGGTATATATGATAGCGACCCGGCGAACAATCCCGACGCGAAACTGCTCCCCCGGGTCACCTACGCCGAAGCGCTTCAAAAGCAATTGAAAATCATGGATGCGGCCGCCTTTTCGCTCTGCATGGAGAACCGGATTCCCATCCTGGTCGCGAACATCCTCAAGGAGGGAATGCTCCGGGATATCCTGATCCTTGGCAAACAGGCCGGTACGGTCGTCCATTTCGAAAAGGAGTGTTGAACATGGCTGATCAGGAGATCAGGAAGATGAAGGAAAAAATGGAAAAAGCGGTCGAATACCTCAAAAAGGAACTCCTGGGTATCAGGACCGGAAGAGCCCATCCGGCACTGGTGAGCGACATCAAGGTCGACTACTATGGAAATCCTACCCCCCTGTCCCAGGTGGGTTCCATTACAACGCCCGACGCGAGGCAGATCCTCATCACTCTTTGGGACAAGAACGCTGTAAAAGCGGCGGAGAAGGCCATACAGGCGTCGCCCCTGGGGATCAATCCCTCGGTGGACGGCGAGAACATCAGGCTTATCATCCCCGAATTAACCGGCGAGAGGCGGGTCGAGCTCACCAAGCTAGTCAGGAAGTGCGCCGAGGACGCCAGGATCGTCGTAAGGAATTTAAGACGGGAATCGAACGATGTCCTCAAAAAGATGGAAAAGGACGGCACTTTGAGCGAGGACTCCCTGCACGATTACCTGGAAATGAGCCAGAAGGCCACCGACGATGTCGTGAAAAGGATCGACGGGATCGCCGCCGAAAAAGAAAAAGAGGTCATGGAAGACTGACAATCCTTCTTCACTATTAGTGGCGGGGGCGTCCCTGGCCAGGGGCGCCCCTCGCATTACCTGGCCTCGATCGATGCCAGGAATCTTTTAAACCTGGTCATCCCCTCGCGGATCTCAGCCTCGGAGTTGGCGTAACTGAGGCGGATATGCCCCGGGGCCAGGAAAGCGGTCCCCGGCACCGCCGCGACATATTCCGTTTCGAGAAGGGCCTCGCAAAAATCTCCGTCATTCTCCAGCACCTTCCCGCCCGAAGTTCCCCCGATGGCAGGGGCGATGTTCACGAAGACATAAAAGGCCCCTCGGGGTTCGCCGAAGGAGACCAGGGGCATCTCCCGGAGGAGTCCCATCATTATTTCGCGGCGGCGGGAGAACTCCCCCCTCATCCGGAGAGTATCCTCCTCGGCCTCTCGCAGCGCGCCCAGCGAGGCCCACTGGGCTATGGAGCAGGCGTTGGACGTGAGGTGTCCCTGTATGGCCCCGATCTTAGGCGCCAGCCACCGGGGCGCGAGGGCATAGCCTATCCTCCAGCCGGTCATGGCGAAGGCCTTGCTCACGCCGTTGATCTGGATGGTGCGGTCCATGACCTCCGGGAGCAGCGATGCTATGTTGTGGTGCTTCGAGTTTTCGTAAACGAGCCTCTCGTAGATCTCGTCAAAGATGATCCAGAGATCGTGTTCCAGGGCGATCTCCGCCATCTCGCGAAGGGTCTTTTCGTCGTAAACGGCGCCCGTGGGGTTGTTCGGCGTGTTTATGAGCATTCCTGCCGTCCGGGGTGTAATCGCCTCGGTGATCCTTGAAGCCAGGGGTATATTCCCCGTAGCGGTGGTGTCGACCACGATCTCCCTGCCATCCAGAAGGCGAACCTGTTCTACGTAACTGACCCAGGCCGGTGAGAAAACCAGGACCTCGTCACCGGGATCCACCAGGGAGGCCAGCGACCCGTAAATCAGGGGTTTAGCACCGGGCCCAATGATGACCTGGTCATTGGAATAGTCCAGGTCGAAGCGATCCGAGTAATAGGAGGCCACCGCCTCGCGAAGCTCGGGAATGCCGCTGGATTGGGTGTAGTGGGTCTGCCCCTCCTGGATCGCCCTCTCGGCATAACTCGCGGCCGCCGGGGGAGAGTCGAAGTCGGGTTCACCCGCTCCGAAGGAAATGACCGGTTTCCCCGCATTTTTAAGGGCCTTCGCCTTGTTCACCACCGCCAGGGTTGCCGACGGCTCCATCCTGGATGCTCTTGCCGAGACCTTCATGGAATCCCATCTCCGTTCCTTTCGTGATCAGGGGCGTAAATTTACTTGGTCATTATAGACCAAGAGGGAAATAGATGATGCCTGTATAAGTGGAAAGCGGCATAAAGGTGAATTAGTAGAATCATTGTAGGGCCGAACCTTCGATGGTAAAATCTGATCCATACCGTTTCCTGAAACCATCGTGGATTGGGGGGAAAATCATGGATGTCAGGTTTGTCACGCGCAATCTCGACCTGCAGGACGAACTTCGGAAATATATGGAGAAAAAGCTAGAAAAACTGGAAAAATTTTTTGACCGGATCCTCGATACCCAGGTGGAGGTGAGTTCCAATCGCGGCATGAAGGTGGTTGAGATAACCGCCGATGTGAATGGCGTGATCATGAGGGGCGAGGACTACGCCTCCGATATCAGGAAGGCCTTCGACAAGTGCCTGAAGAATATCGAGCGCCAGATCAAGAAGCACAAATCCTTCCTGAAGGAAAAGGCCAGGATGAAGACCGCCGAGGTATCCTTCGAGATCGAGGGTTTTGTAAACGAGCTCTCCGAGCCGGAGGAGAAAAGGGAAGGAATCGTGAAGACCAAGAAGTTCCCCTTCCGTCCCATGACCCCCGAGGAGGCGACCATGCAGATGGACCTCCTGGGTCATACCTTCTTTGTGTTCAGAAACGCCGATAACGGCAGTGTAAACGTGGTCTACAGGAGGAAGGACGGAGGCTTCGGACTCCTTATCCCCGAAGAGTAACCAGGCATCCCGCGAAGGAGGACTAACCCGACGGGTGGGGCCACCGCGACCCCGCCCTTTCATTGAAACCTCCCGGTTATCCCTGGCGACGGGCCGCCTGTCGATCGCCCCGTGATCGCCCCGGATCATGCCCTTTCGTACCAGGTTTTCGCGGTTCCGGCCATCGGCCTGTCCGCGCAAGACCTGGTTGTCCTTTGGTATTCCATGGCCGTGGGGCGATGGACCCGCCCGGGGAAGGACCTCCGAGGGGTTATACTTCTGAGACGAGGATCGAGGGGGGGCGGCGGCGCCCGAAGCCTGGGCCGGGAAGCGATCCCGGAAGCATCAAAGCCCGTCTTCGTCCCGGGAGACAGCGGAGAGGTTCAAGATAAAATGCATGAGTTGTCGCTGGTCGGCGCTGTGATCGAATCCCTGGAGGAGATGGCCAGGGAAAGGGGATGGAAGAAGGTGACCAAGGTCACCCTAAAGATCGGTCGGATGAGGCAGGTCATCCCCGAGGTGATGGTCTTTTCCTTTTCCGTGGCCACCGAGGGCACGATCATGGAGGGCTCCTCGCTGGAGATACTGGAGGTGCCCGTCACGAGCCGGTGCCTTTTTTGCGGCGAGGAATGGGATGGCCTATCCTTTACATGTCCCCGCTGCGGCAGCGATCAGATCGAGACCGCCGGCGGCATGGAGATGGATCTGGAATCGGTGGAGGTGGAAGAGTGATATGCCCAGAAGAATAGCTATACAGCGGTCGGTCATGGCCGCCGATGAAAAAATAGCCGAAAAGATCAGGAAAGATTTTTCAAAAAGGGGAGTTCTGATGCTCAACCTTATCGGTTCCCCCGGCTCCGGCAAGACGGCCCTGCTCGAAGGGACCCTGAAAGACCCGGTCTTCAGGTCGGTGGTCCTGGAAGGCGATGTGGCTACATCGAGGGACGCCGAGAGGATAGCCCGTACGGGAACCCCGGTGGTGCAGATAAACACCCGGGGTGGCTGTCACCTGGAGGCCAACCTGGTTGAAAAGGCCCTGGAGGATCTTGAAATGGAGGGCGTCGACGTCGTCTTCGTCGAAAACGTGGGGAACCTCGTATGCCCGGCGGAATTCGACCTGGGCGAGGACCACAAGGTCGCCCTTTGCAGCGTTCCGGAAGGGCCGGACAAGCCCCTCAAGTACCCCCACCTCTTCATGAAGGCCGAGGCGGTGCTGCTCACCAAGGTGGACCTTCTCGAGCACCTGGATTTCGACAGGAATCTCTTCTGGAAGGATGTAAAGGAATTGAACCCCCGGGCCGAAAGGCTGGAAGTATCGGCCCTCAGGGGAGACGGCATGGCGGAGTGGATCTCGGTGGTGGAACGCTGGATCAGGGCGAAAAGACCATGAATCGGAATGGCGCCCCGGACCTGACCGCGTCGCTCAATGATAGCCAGGCGGAAGCCGTCCGTTACTGTTCGGGGCCGTTGTTGGTCCTTGCCGGGGCCGGCAGCGGCAAGACCCGCGTCCTAGCCCACAAGTTCGCCTGGCTTGTCTCGGAGCAGGGCCTGGATCCCCGTTCAATCATGGCCGTGACCTTTACAAACAAGGCCGCCCGGGAAATGCGGGAGAGGATCAGCAGGCTTTTGGACGTCGATCTCGAGGGTTCGGACGTCGGGACCTTTCACTCCTGGGGCCTTCGCTTCCTTATAAGGAACTACCGTGACCTCGAAAGGATCACCGGTCGAAGGGCCACGACGGTCTATGACCGAGCCGATACCAGGTCCCTGGTGAGGTCCGTCATGAAGGAGCTCAATATCGACCCCAAGCGGTACGAACCGGGTTGGATGGTGGAGCGCCTTTCCAGGGCCAAGAGCGAGGGGGATCCGCGGTACCTCACCGCGGGCGAAAGCGATTTCCCGGTAGGCCCGGTCTTTTTGAAGTACCAGGAGGGATTAGCCAGGCAGGGCGCGGTAGACTTCGAGGACCTGCTTCTTTTGCCCCTGCACCTTTTGCTTAACGATGGCCCTTTGCTCGAAAGGGAGAGGGCGCGCATCAACTGGATACTCGTGGACGAATACCAGGATGTCAACCGCCCCCAGTACCTCCTCCTGAAGGCTTTATCGGCGGGACGGGACAGGATAATGGTCGTCGGCGACCCGGACCAGTCGATTTACGGCTGGCGGGGGGCCGATATGAACATGATCCTGAACTTCGAAAAAGATTTTCCCGCCGCCAGGGTCTTCGTGCTGGAGCAAAACTACCGTTCCACATCGAATATCCTTGGAGGAGCCAACGGCGTCATCAGGAACAACTTCCGCAGGAAGCCGAAAAAACTCTGGACCTCCAGGAGCGACGGGGAGAAGATCCACGTCCTCCTGGCGGATAACGAAAGGGTCGAGGCGGCCTTCATAGCCGAAGAGGTGCTGAGGCTGAAGGGACTGGGTTTCAGGTTCGGGGACATGGCCGTGCTGTACAGGATTAACGCCATGAGTCGCCTCTACGAGGAGGTTTTTCTCCGCAACGATATCCCCTACAGGATAGTCCGCGGAACGGCCTTTTACGAGAGGCGGGAGGTCAAGGACGCCCTTTCCTTCATGCGGCTTGCCGTCAACCCCTTTGACGAGGCCGCCCTGGACAGGATAGGCAATACGCCCTCCCGGGGTTTGGGAAAAAAGTCCCTGGAGAAGTTGAAGGATTACATCCATGCTTCGGGAGAAGGGGGAATTGAATTCTGGACCAGGCTGTCCAGGAGCGGGGCCGACCTCCCCGGCAGGGCGGGAAAGGGAGCCATGGAGCTCGGGGCCCATATGGTTGAGATCATCCAACGGAGCGAGGAGATCCCCTCTATCATAGAATATATTTTGGAGGGGATAGGTTACGAAGGGGAACTGGCCAGGATGGACCCCGAAGGCTGGAGGGAGAGAGTGGACAACATACGCGAACTCCTCTCGGTCACTTCCTCCGCGGAAGGGCTCGAAAGGATGCTCGCTGAGATAGCCCTGGTGACCGACCTGGACCTGGTGCCCGACGAGGCGGAATCGGTAAGCCTGATGAGCCTCCATGCCGCCAAGGGACTGGAGTTTCCCGCTGTCTTCATGGCCGGCCTCGAGGAGGCCCTGTTTCCCCATTACCGGTGCATCGATGACCCCGACGGCCTTGAAGAGGAGCGACGGCTTTGTTACGTGGGCATGACAAGAGCCGAGGAAAGGCTCTACCTGACCGCGGCGGGGAGCAGGGTCCTTTTTGGGACGATTCAGAGGAACGGCTTCTCCAGGTTTCTCTGGGAGATACCCGAAGAATTCAAGGAAACCGGGGAAATGAGCGGGGAGGAAGCGTCCTATGCTGGTGATAGGCCTTACGGGAGACGTTGGGGCTGGTAAGTCGATCCTGTCCTTCGCCTGGGCATCCCAGGGAGCCAGGGTCATAAGCGCGGATTCGATCGTGGCCGAACTCTGGGAGAGAAAAGACCTGGCGGACCTTGCCGTGGAAAGATGGGGGACATCCATCCTCACCCCGGGGGGGACCCTGGATCATGGGGCCGTCTCCAGGGTGATCTTCGACGATGAGAAGGAGTACCGCTGGGCCTGCGGGATTATCCATCCCCTCGTCGGGGAGGAAATGAAAAGACGAATCGATGATCTCGACGGATGGGTCGTCGCGGAGATACCCCTTTTGTTCGAAAAGGGGGTACCGGAATGGATCAACCTCACCGTTTACGTGGAGGCGCCGGAGGAGGAAAGGATTCGCCGCAATGCCGCCCGTGGGTGGGACAGGGAGGAACTCCACCGGCGGGAACGCTGGCTTCTCGAATCGAAAAGCAAGAAGGAGATGGCGGACCTCGTCATAAGGAATGACGGCACCCTGGAGGAACTGGAGGCGAGGGCCAAGGCTCTCGGGTTGCGTTTTCTTTCCCTTTCCTCTCTAGACAGGATCTGCTTCGAATCGGCCACGCCGGAGGTTTGCCGCCGCCTGTTCCGGGAATTGTCCAGGGACGAAAGGGTCATCGAGGTGGGGATGGCCACCGACGAGGATTGCGAAGTCAGGGACGCTTCCCGGGGCGATCTCGGCCTGGTAGTCACGGCCTTCGTGATGTCCGACGACCTGGAGGGAATAAGGTCCCTGGCCGAAAAAATCGGCGACGGTGGCGTCGCCCTCCGTTCGCGCCCGGCGGAAGCGGGGCGGCTTCCCAAGGATGTTTTGTTGCGGGCCATGAAGGGAGAGAAGTGTTGAAGATCATCACCACCCATATCGGTGCCGATTTCGATTCCCTGGCCAGCATGGTGGCTGCCAAAAAGCTTTACCCGGGAGCCCGGGCCTGCTTCTCCGGTTCCGCGGGGAGAAATGTCAGGGAATTCCTCAAGAGGACGCCGGGAAGGTGGGAGATCCTGACGCCCAGCCAGGTCGAAATGGACAAGATCACGATGCTCATCGTCGTCGATGCGCGATCCCCCGCCCGGATCGCTTCCTTCGCCGGCATCCTCGATCGCCCGGGACTCGAGGTCCATGTCTACGACCACCATGCCGCGGTCCAGGAAGAAATTGAGGCCTCCTTTTCGCTGATCGAGCCCGTGGGGGCCACGACCACCATCCTCGTAGAGAAACTTCTTGAAAGGGAGATTCCCATCTCGCCCCAGGAAGCCACCCTTTTCGCCATGGGCATTTTCGAGGACACGGGGGCGCTCACCTTTGGCGCGACCACCGAGAAGGACTTCCGGGCCGTCCTGGAATTGAAGAACCTGGGGGCGGACATGACCGCTATCCCCGCCTATATAGAACTCTCACTGGACAGCTCCGAGAAGAGAATACTCGACAAACTTATAGAAAACGCCCGGGAGAGATACATCCACGGCGCCAAGGTGGTCCTCTCCTCCATGACGAGTTCCGCCTACGTGGAGGGCCTCTCCCTTTTCGTCCACCGCCTCAGGGACTATTTCGACGCCGACGTGGCCCTCGCCGCCGTCCAGATGGAGAAAAGGGTGTACGTCGTAGCCCGGGGCCGAGAGGAAGTCCTCAATGTGGCCGATTTTCTTTCTCCCCTCGGAGGAGGAGGGCACTCCCAGGCCGCGGCGGTGACCCTGACCGGCGTCACTCCCCAGGAGGTTCTGGCGGACCTCGAGGGAAGGCTCGAAAAATCCATCCAGCCCCTGGTGACGGTGGGCGAAGTCATGACCAGCCCCGTGATGGTTATCTCGCCGGAAAAATCGGTGGAGGACGCTTACCGATTGATGATCCGGTACGGACACTCCGCCCTTCCGGTGGCGCTTGAAGGCAAAGTAAAGGGGCTCATCACCAGGAAGGACCTGGACCGCGCGAAGACTCACGGCCTTGGCGCGGCCAGGGTCGAGGATTACATGACGGAGGATCCGCTGACCATCGGCCCCGGGGCGTCCGTCGCCGAGGCGCACAGGATCATGGTTTCCCGCAACATCGGCAGGCTCATGGTGACCAAGGACGATCAATTGATGGGGATAGTCACCAGGACCGATATCCTGAGGGCCCTTTTCCCAAGGTCCCTGCCCGCCGAGACGAGGACGGTGGCCCCGGAGATGCCCTGGGTGGAGAACCTTTCGGGCTTGATGGCGTCCCTTCTCAAGGATCCGGTTTCATCCCTCCTGAGGAGGATGGGGGAGAGAGCCACCTCCATGGGGATGAGAGCCTACGTTGTCGGCGGTTTCGTCCGGGACCTGCTCCTCGGGAGGCTGAACGAGGACCTGGATATCGTCATCGAAGGGGACGCCGTGGCTTTCCTCGAATCCTGGATAAAGAACGGAGCCCGGGTTGCGATCCACCAGAGATTCCGGACGGGGACCATCGTTTTCCCCGACGGGCGAAAGGTGGACGTGGCCACCGCGAGAAGGGAGTTTTACGAATACCCCGTCGCTCAGCCCCAAGTCTCCATCGATTCGATCAAGCATGACCTTTACCGCCGGGATTTCTCGGTCAACGCCATGGCCCTGTCGATAACGGCCGGGGATTGGGGCACGCTGGTCGACTACTTCGGCGGGAGGCGTGACATCAAGGACAGGCTTTTAAGGGTTCTTCACAACCTGAGTTTCGTCGAGGATCCCACGAGGGCCATAAGGGGCATACGGCTGGAACAAAGGCTCGGTTTCCGGATCGAGGACAACACCCTCAGGCTCCTCGAAAACTGCATCAAGGGCGGTTTATTGACCCTTTTGTCAGGAGTGCGCCTCAGGAGCGAGGTGGAACCCCTTTTCCAGGAGAGCAACGTCCTGGCGCTGATCAAGAGGTTGAATTCCCTCGGGTTCTGGAGGGCGGTCTTTCCCGGGGTCGTGGTCGGAAAGGGAGCCCTCAGGACGACCAGGCGGTTGGTGATCTTCAGGAAGAGGCTTTCCAGGGACATCCCCGATATGGGCGACCGGCAGTGGCTCTTCTTTTTGATGGCCCTCCTCACCGACTCGCCCGATACGGTCAGTTTGCAGGTGCTCGACAGGCTCAACCTTTCGCCCGCCGAAAGAGACTTGATCACCAAGGGACTTTTCGAACTGGGAGCGGCCGAGCACGGGCTCGGCGGGAGAGGGGAAAAGAAGCCCTCGAATATCTTCATGTTCCTGAAGGAGTACAGCCCCATAACGGCTTTCTACTGGGCCGCCGCCACCGAGCGCTGGCGGGTGAGGAGGAGGATACTCCTTTACCTGACCCGTCTCCAGAAGGTGGAGCCCATGCTCGTAGGGCGCGACCTGCTTGAGAGGGGTTACCAGGAAGGGCCCCTCATCGGGAGCATGCTTTCGAAATTGCAGATGGCCCGGCTGGACGGGGAAGTGGAAACCCGCGAAGATGAGATCGAATGGGTCGGGAGCCATTTCCCCGCCCGCTCCGAGGAGGTGTAACGCTTTGAGCAACATCCCCGCCCTGGGGGACCTGCTTCTGAGCCTGCCGGCTGTCCTCTGGGCCATAACCTTTCATGAATACTGTCACGGCTACGCCGCCAATTTCCTCGGTGACCCCACGGCGGCCAGGATGGGGCGGCTCACGCTCAACCCCCTGGCCCATCTTGACCCGATAGGAGCCCTGATGCTGCTCGTTTTCCGCTTTGGCTGGGCGAAGCCCGTACCGATCGACCCCAGGTACTTCAAGCGTCCCCGTCGCGACATGGCGATCGTTTCCCTGGCGGGTTCGGCGGGCAACCTGGCCACGGCGGCGGCCTGTGGGATCGTGGTGAGGCTTTTCCCGGGTCCCTTCATATCCATCCCCGCCCTGGGGAGGTTCGTCATCCTCATGATCCTCATCAATCTCGGACTGGGCGTTTTCAACCTCGTACCCATCCCGCCCCTTGACGGCTCAAAGCTGGTATCCCTGTTCCTGCCTCCCTCGTGGCTGAGGGGCTTTTACTGGCTCGAAAGGTACGGGATCTTCATCCTGATGATCCTTTTAGCCCTGGGGGTGGTCCAGGCGGTGATCAGTCCGGTGATAATGACCCTCTTCCACTTGATACTCTGATTACCGGAAGGAGTGTGCAAGCCTTTGAAAATTCTCGTCTCCAACGACGATGGCGTCTTTGCCCCGGGAATAATCCTGCTGGTCAGGGAACTTCGCGACCAGGGCCACCAACCCAGCGTGGTAGCCCCCGACAGGGAAAGAAGCAGCGTGGGGCACGCCATAACCCTTCACAGGCCCCTCAGGTTGAGGAAGGTCGAGGGGGGAGGGTATCCGAAAGACCTGGAGGTCCACTCCTGCGATGGAACCCCCTCGGATTGCGTGGTCCTCGGCCTGGAAGCCATCGCCCCTGGTTCGGAGGTCGTGGTCTCGGGGATAAACCGGGGACCCAACCTCGCCGACGACCTTACCTATTCGGGAACGGTCTCGGCCGCCATGGAAGGGCTGTTCCTGGGGAAACCCTCCATCGCCGTCTCCCTGAACTGCGGGCCCAACGATGAAGAGGAGCATTACGAAACGGCCGCCGATGCCGTGGTTTTCATTCTTGGGCGTTTAAGGGAGCATCCCCTGCCCGGGGGCATACTGCTGAACGTGAACGTTCCGAATTGCCCGCGGGATGAACTCAAGGGCTTCAGGATCACCAGGAAGGGGGTTCGGATCTACAAGGAAAAGGTTACACCCCTCAAGGATCCGAAAGGCCGTTCCTGCTACTGGATATCCGGCAAGCCGGAGGACCTGAGGGAGGACGGCAGCGATATAGGCGCGGTAATGGAGGGGTTTGTTTCCATCACGCCCATCCACATGGACATGACCCACTACCCCTCCATGGAGGTCTTGCGCGAAGCGGGGTTCGAGAACGCCTGACCCGTCGCTTTCTTTCTTGACACTCCCCCCGGGGGTGCCTAGAATAGACCGCGCGTAAACGCACAGGGTGGGATGGCCGAGCGGCTGAAGGCACTCGCCTGCTAAGCGAGTAGGGGGGCTTAAACCTCTCTCCAGGGTTCGAATCCCTGTCCCACCGCCATAGGGCTCCAAGCATCGCGCGCCGGTAGCTCAATTGGATAGAGCATCGGACTACGGATCCGAAGGTTACGGGTTCGACTCCTGTCCGGCGCGCCATTAAAATAGGCGAAGGCGCCCCCTCAGGGGGCGCCTTTTTCATTCCTGCAGCCTTTTTACATCGATGATCCTGTCGAAGCGGAAGGTCCGGCTTTCGCCCCGGAGCGTGCACCAGGCTTCGAGCATGGTCCTGCCGGCGATCCTGACGAGTCCCGTGGGCTCGATGAGCCTCTGGGTCACCTCGCCGCTTCCGCCCTGGTAGACGATGAACACCGTTCCGGAGTTCTCGCAGGCCTCCCTGATGGCGTCGAATCCGGGGGGCCAGTGGAGCAGGGCCTCGCTTCTGTCCAGCGCCAGGAGGGAACCGAGGGAGTAGTCCCTTTCTAGGCGGTCGTAACCCATCTCCCTCGATGGGTCGATCTTTTCGAGGCACTTAAGGAAAATCCCCATGGCCGCCAGCGAATCATCCAGCGCCCTGTGGCCGCGCCCCGGCTTCACGCCGAGGGCGCGGGAGAGGCTTCCCAGCTTGTAATCGGGCAGCCCCGGGAAGACCACCGGGGCGATACGGCTCGTGTCGAAAAGGTCGTTGGGAGTGGGCTCCAGGAAGCTCTCCCCGAGGACCCTGTCGATGAACCCCATGTCGAAGGGGGCATTGTGGATCACCAGCGGCCTTTCCCCCAGGAAGAGCAGCAGCCTGCTGACGGCCTCCGGGGGCTTCGGCGCGCCCTTCACCATGCCGTTGTCGATGCCGTGGATGGCCGTCAGGGCGGGGGTAATCCTCACCCCCGGGTTTACCAGGGTTTCGAAGGTGTCGAGGACCGAGTCCCCCTTGAAGACGACGGCCGCGGCCTCGACGATGCGGTCCTTCAGGGGGTCGAGCCCCGTCGTCTCCAGGTCCAGCGCCGCGAACTCCGTCTCCCAGGCTTTTCCGGTTGCACGAGAATCGGTCAAGCGGCCTCCCCCCTTCGCCGGGTGAATTTTACACCCCGGTCAAAGTATAGGGCAACAAGACATCGTAAGGGCCGTAAGTCGCAAATCGCAAGTTGCGAGTCTCAAGAGCGAAGCGATTCGCTTGCGAATTTGACCTTTCGATTCACGATTCACGGTTTTCGATTCACGGTTGTTGACCCCCTTTTACACTCTTAAGTTCTCCTTGTCCTTTCTTTTGTTGTATGATATAGAAAGTGCATGCAGAGAAGCCCGCCGATGCAGGCTGTGTCACTATTTCGAGGTGATATTCGTGCCGCAGGAAAAGTACACCAACGGCCAATTGCAGTTCAGGCTGGGAGACCTCCTCGTCAGTTCGGGCCTCCTGTCGCAGGAAGCCCTGGAGAGGGTCCTCTCGGAGCAGAAGTACTCCAAGAAGAGGCTCGGCGAGATACTGGTCTCCAAGCAGCTGCTGACGGAGCGGCAACTGGCCGAGGTCCTCAGCAGGCAACTGAAGGTCCCCCTCATATCCCTCGCCCGCTACCGCCCCATGGGCGAGGCCCTGCGGATCGTCCCCGAGAGCGTCGCCCGCAGGCTGGAACTGGTGCCGCTGGCCATCCTCGACAACAACAGGCTCATGGTGGCCATGGCGGACCCGCTGAACGTGCTGGCCATCGACGAGTTGCGCCTCCTCACCGGGATGGAGGTGGAGGTGGGCATCGCCACGTCGACGGAGATATTCCGCGACCTGGACAAGTTCTACGAGGTGCAGTTGTCCCTGGACGACGCCATGGTCGAGGTGGTGGAGTCCGCCAGCCCCGCCGACCTGGACCGCGAGGGCAAGGGCTCCAGCGCCGACGACGCCCCGGTGGTCAAACTGGTCAACTCCATCATGGAGCAGGCCGTCCGGGAGGCGGCCTCGGACATCCATATCGAGCCCTTCGAGAAGGTCACCCGGGTCAGGTACAGGGTCGACGGCTCCCTTTTCGACGCCGTCGACTTCCCCAGGAAACTGCACCCCGCCGTCTCCTCCAGGATAAAGATCATGGCCAACATAGACATCTCCGAGAAAAGGCGCCCCCAGGACGGCAGGATCCTGATAAAGACCCTCAACAAGAACATCGACCTCCGCGTCTCGACGCTCCCCACCATCTTCGGTGAAAAGGTCGTCCTCCGTCTCCTGGACCAGTCCAACGCCATGGTGGGGCTGGAAAAACTCGGCCTCGAAACCGACGATAGGATCATCGTCGACGGCATAATGGCGGCCCCCTACGGAATACTCCTCGTCACGGGGCCCACGGGGAGCGGAAAGTCGACGACCCTTTACTCCATCCTGGAGAGGCTGAGCAAGCCCGAGGTCAACATCATCACCGTGGAGGACCCCGTGGAGTACACCATGACCGGCATAAACCAGATCCAGGTCAACGAGAAGGCGGGCCTAACCTTCGGCGAGGCGCTGAGGTCCATCCTCCGGCAGGACCCCGACAAGATAATGGTGGGGGAGATCCGCGACCTGGAGACGGCCCAGCTGGCCGTCCGGGCGGCCCTCACGGGTCACCTGGTGCTCTCCACGCTCCACACCAACGACGCTCCCAGCGCCTCCATCAGGCTCGTGGAGATGGGCATAGCGCCCTTTTTGGTCTCGTCGTCGCTGCTGGCCGTCATGGCCCAGCGGCTCGTCCGCAAACTTTGCGAGGAGTGCAAGCAGGAGTACACCATCCCCGACAGCACCGCCACCGACCTGGGGCTCCCCCGGGGGACCAGGGCCTTCAAACCCCTGGGGTGCGAGGCCTGCCGCGGGACGGGTTACCGGGGGCGTTCCGGCATCTACGAGATCATGAAGGTCGACGAGGAGATCGAAAACCTCGTGCTGGAAGGGGCGGCCGGCCACAGGATACAGCAGGAGGCCGTCAGCAAGGGCATGAGGACCCTCAGGGACTCGGGGCTGCGCAAAGTGGTGGACGGCGTCACCAGCCTGGAGGAGGTCCTCCAGGTGACCCTCAACTGAGCGAAGGAGACGGGGGGAGGCTCACAGCATGGCGATATCCCTGCAGCCGATACTGGCGGAAGCGATCCGCAAACAGGCCACCGACATACACCTGGGCACGGGGCTTTACCCCACGGTGAGGATCGACGGCGACCTCCTGTCGCTGACGACCTACGGCCTCCTCGAGGCCGAGGACGTCCGCTCCATGACGGGCGAAGTCCTCACCCGCAGGCAGATAGAGGACCTGGAGGAGAAACTGGAGATGGACTTCAGCTTCGCCTTCACGGCACCCACGGGGGAGACATCCCGCTTCAGGGGCAACTGCTTCTTCGAGCGGGGCAACCCGGGCATGGCCCTGCGGACCATACCCACCAGGATAAGGACCATAGCGGAACTGCAACTGCCCTCCACCCTGGGCGATGTGACGAAAAAGCACCGGGGGCTCTTCCTGGTGACGGGCCCCACGGGGAGCGGCAAGAGCACCACCCTGGCCTCCCTCATCCAGGAGATAAACCAGACCAGGGCTTGCCACATAGTCACCATCGAGGACCCCATCGAGTACCTGCACACTTCCGGCATGGCCCTCATCCACCAGAGGGAGGTGGGGACCGACACCTGGAGCTTCGCCGAGGCGCTGAAGAGGGTCCTGAGGCAGGACCCCGACGTGATCCTCATCGGCGAGATGAGGGACCTGGAGACCATCTCGGCGGCGGTGACGGCCGCCGAGACGGGGCACCTGGTCTTCGCCACCCTTCACACCCAGGGCGCCGCCCAGACGGTGGACCGCATCATCGACGTTTTTCCCCCCCACCAGCAGCAGCAGATACGCCAGCAACTGAGCAACGTGCTCATCGGGGCCTGCACCCAGCAACTGATCCCCGTCCCCGGCGGGGGGAGGGTGGTGGCCACCGATCTCATGTTCGCCACGCCGGCCGTGAGGAACCTCATCCGCGAGGCCAAGGTCTCCCAGATGGTGAGCATCATGCAGACGGGCTCCTCCTTCGGCATGCACACCATGGACCAGGACCTGGCCCGCCTCGTCAGGGACGGGGTCATCCCCTTCGACACGGCCAGGGCCAGGGCCCACGATACGAAGGACCTGGAAAGGCTCGTCTTCGAGACGTCTTTTTAGCAAGATAACGAGGCATATTGACTTGGCGCCTTTATTTAAATAGAATTCATATATAATTGCGAGAGTGTTATCTTGATGATTCGGGGGTGCGCTTCGTGAGGTTCAAGTACAAGGCCCGCAACCCCAAGGGCGATACCGTCAGCGGCTTCATGAACGCCGACAGCCAGGCCCAGGCCGCCGCGATGATACGAAACCGCGGCCTGATACCCCTTTCCTTCGAGGCCGCTGCGGGGGCGGAAAAGCCCTCCCTCATGGACCGCCTCAGGATGATAAGCACCATCCCCCTGAAGGACAGGGCCGTCATGTTCCGGCAACTGGCCACGATGATCTCCTCGGGGATCAACCTGGGGAGCGCCCTGGAGATCCTGGGGGAGCAGACCAGGAACAAGCGGCTCGCCGCCTCCATCCGGGAGGTCAAGAAACTGGTCGACGGCGGCATGTCCTTCAGCGCCGCCATGCGCACCCAGAAGGCCTTCTCGGTGCTGATGGTCTCCATCGTCCGGGCCGGCGAGGAGGGGGGCGTGCTCGACTCGAGCCTGGAGAGGCTGGCCACCTTCCTGGAAAAGCAGCAGGAACTGCGGTCCAAGATCTACTCCGCCGTCAGTTACCCCGCCGTGGTGGTCACCTTCGCCCTGGGGGTGGTCTATATCCTCATCACCTTCATCGTCCCCCGCTTCGCCCAGGTCTTCGACTCCATGGGGATAGAACTGCCGGCGGTGACGACGGTGACCTTCAAGTTCGCCGTCTGGATGAGCGAGAAGTGGTACGTCTTCCTGGCGGGGGTCTTCGCCGTCATCGTGCTCATAGTGCTTTTTAACAGGATGAAGGCCACCCGACCCTTCCTGGACAGGATAAAACTCAAACTCCCCGTCGTGGGCGACATCTTCTACAAGACCATCATGGCCAGGACGAACCGCACCCTCTCGGCCCTGGTCGAGGCGGGGGTGCCCATCCTGATGTCCCTGGAGATGACCTCCGAGGTGGCCAACAACTACGTCGTCGAGAAGGCCTACATCGACATGCGCGAGGCGGCCCGCCGGGGGCAGGCCCTGGGGGAGACGGTGGCCAGGACGAAGGTCTTCCCCATCATGGTGGCCCACATGATCACCATCGGGGAGCAGACGGGCCGCCTGGAGGAGATGCTGGGCAAGGTGGCCGACTGGTTCGAGCAGGAACTGGACGAAAAGATAAAGCGCCTGACGGCCGTCATAGAGCCCCTCTTGATAATCTTCGTCGGCGGCATCGTGGCGCTGGTGGCGTCGGCCATATTCCTGCCCATCGTGGGGGCGATCCAGGCCATGCTCTAGGCCTTTTTCGCGGCATTTTTCAAATACTTTCATACCTGGTCAAAGGGGGCGATCGGTGCTACAATCTCTTGGATTTGCAGGGAAGCATTCCAGTCTGGCAAAAAGGGAGGGCTATAGAATGAAACAGTGGCTGAAGAAGAGAAAAGCGCGGGGGTTCACCCTCGTCGAACTGTTGATCGTCATCGTCATCATCGGCATCCTGGCGGGGTCGCTGCTTTTGGTCATGGGGGCTGGGACAGACAAGGCAAATGCAACTAAGGTAATAAGCGACATGAGAACACTAAAAGCGGCAATGTTAATGTATTATGCCGATAATGATGATTTTAATGCCCAAAGCATTGAAGTAAGTTTGGTTCCAAATTATCTTGATCGTAACCCTAGATCACCGATGGGTACATATTCTCTGTCGAATGATGAGTTCTCAGCCTGGATTGTTTTTGAAGCCAGTCTGGATGTTCCAGCTAGGTTTATAGACGCATTGGACAATTTAGCACCAGGTGCAGGTGTCGTTATTGGTAGCGGTGATAATAAATATTACGCTCCTGTTGCAAGATAGCATACTAATCTAATTTGGGCCGGGGAAACCCGGCCTTTTTTAAAAACCCTGGCATTAACATCGGCTGAAAGGCAGTCCCCCCGGGCATCCTTCCGCCACCGCCAACACCGATGGGGACTTGCCGTTTCGCGCTTTGATGGGTTATAGTATCGCCGATGTTGCCCCAGCCTTGAACCACGGGGGGTTTCTTGGACGATTCCCTTTTGAGGGGCGGTGATGGGCCATAGCGCTTTTCAGAAAGAGCGTATCGACGGCGGGGCTTTCCCTGGGCACGGGCTCCATCCGGTACATCGAACTGGAGGGCTCGCCGGGCGACCTCGCCGTGTCGGTCAGTTCCGAGCGCCGGATCGAGGGCGTGGCCATCGAGCAGGAGATGATCGCCGACGCCCACTCCCTGGAGGCCCACCTCCTGGGGATGAAGGAGTCCCTGGGCGGCCGCTGGGCCGACCCGGTGGTCATCGGCATGCCCTCCCGGGACGTGCTGCTGCGCATCGTGGAGATGCCGGCCATGGACGCCGCCGACGCCCGCGAGGCCCTCAAGTGGGACTTCGACAAGTACTTCCCCTTCCCCTACTCCGACGCCACCTACGACCTGGGCCCCATAAGCACCACCGGCGAGGGAGCCCGTGACAGCGCCCGGTACGTGGTGGCCGCCTCGAGGCTCCACGTGGTGAACTCCCTGCTGGACACGGCCCGCAGGGCCGGCATAAGGGTGGCCGCCGTGGAGCCCGCCAACGTGGCCCTCTACCGCTGCGCCCGGGGGAGCGGCCTGCGCGCCGCCGAGGGGTCCATGGTGGTCTCCGTGGGGAAGAACAGTTCCCAGATAGTGGTCGGCTTCGGGGGCGACGGCGTGCTCTACCGCACCCTCCTCGTGGGCGGGGAGCCGCCGCCGGGGCCGGGGGCGCCCTTTGCCGCCGTCGCCCGGGAGGTCTCCTCGACCTTCACCTACCTGGGGAGCCAGTTCCGCGAGATGAAGGTGGACGAGATAATCCTGGCCGGCGACTTCGCCGCCCGGCAGGAGCTGAAAGAGGCCATCGAGGCCGTGACGGCCGTGCCCGTCACGGTGTCCGATCCCTGGAAGGAGTGGGGCATCGTGGGAGCGCCCGAGGAACGGGCCGGTTGGGAGGCCGCCCTGGGGCTGGCCCTGAGGAGCCTGCCATGAGCCTCAAACTCGACCTGCGGCCCATCGATTACATCGAGTCCGAGAGGAAACCGGTGCAGCTCAAGAGGACGGTGGCGCTGGTCCTCGTCGTCCTCTTCGTGGGCGTGTCGGCCGTCACGTTCATCTACGGCCTGGTGCTCTCCCGGTCCCTGAGGGCCGAGAGGATGGAGCTGGCGTCGAACATCGAAAGGATGCTTCAGCAGAGCGGCAAACTGGGCACGGAGCTGAAAAAGCAGCAGGCCCTCTACCAGGACTTCGGCAAGGCCCTGGTCCTGCTCCAGAAGGAACTGCCCTCGGTGGAGTTCCTGGGCGTCCTGGAGCGGACCCTGCCCCCCGGCGTGTGGCTCCAGAAGGCGGGCCTTTCCCCGGGGAAGGCGGCCCTGTCGGGCTTCGCCTACACGGAAAACGACGTGGTCTCCTTCGGCAGGGCCCTCTCGGAGGCCTCGGTGGTGAGTTCCGTGGGCTTCCCCGTCACGACCAGGGTCCGCCAGGAGAGCGGCGCCTCGGTGCGGTTTTCGCTGGACTGCGGCATCAGGGACATCATGTCCATCGCCCCCGGAAGGGACGAGCCCGCGGAGTTGGGGGAGGTGGCCTCCCGATGAGAGTTTTCGCGCTGCCCCGCAAGCGGGTCGTCCTGTCGCTCCTTGGGGTCCTGCTGGTCCTTTTCGTCCTGGTCGGGCAGGTCCTCTTCGCCCGGAGGGTGAACGAGGAGCGGAGGCTCATCGTGGAACTGAGGACCAGGGAGAGAGTCCTCGAGGCGGACATCCAGAACAAGTCCAGCCTGCTCCAGGCCTATAAAAAGACCAACGAGGAGATAGGCGCCTACCGGGTGAGCCTTCCCCCCGACCAGGTGGCCTTTTATTCCTCCGTGGAGAGGGAACTGGCCAAAAACGGCATCCAGGTCAACAGCATGAAGCCCTCCAAACCCGTCGCCGGCACCTCCTCGGTGCAGGTGGACTTCCTGGGGCCCTACTACTCGGTCCTGGGCGTCTTCTCCGACTGGAGGGGCATGGGAAGCGCCGTCAGGATGATAAGCGTCAGCCTCGAGGCCGACGAGCCGGGCCGCGTGAAGGGCACGGCCGTCCTCGAGACGGCGCTGGCCACGGGAGGTGACCAGTGATGGCCGGACCCGATACGTGGCTTGGCACATCGCGGGAGCTGTGGAAGGACATCGTGGAGGGCAACCGCTTTCCCCGGTGGTTCAGGGTTTTGCTGGCGCTGCTGCTCATCGGCGGCATCCTGTGGTCGGGGTTCCTCTTCCGGCGGATGGTGATCACCGCCCACGCCAGGGACCTCCCTCCGCCGCCGGCCGGCGGGGCCGCCGTGGAAAAGGAGATAGCCTCCCTGCAGGAGACGGCCGCCGGCTTCAGAAACGCCGTGCTGGCCCGCTCGGGGAGCACCCAGTTGACGATCATGGCCGCCACGTTGGCCCGAAGGCCCTTTTCCCCGTCGGAACCGGAGGCGGCCGAGGGGGACGAGGTGGCCTCCGCCTCGGCGCCGGCGCCGCCCGAGATGTGGATAAAGGCGGTGCTGATCAGGGAAAAGGACGCGGCCGTCGTGGCCGATATCGAAGGTTTCGGCGAGGGCGTCATCCTCAGGAGGGGGATGACCTTCGGCGGGGGCCTGGGAAAGGTCCTTGGCATTTCTCAAGAGAAGGTGGTGGTCACATGGTCCGGTCAGCAACTAGACATACCGGTGGACAGGTGATCCGGCTGCTGGGAGTTCTTTTCCTGTCGGCCCTTTTGCTGTCGCCCCCCGCCGCCGGGGCCGCCGCCGAACAGGCGGAAGAGTCTCCACCGACGATACTGGGGCTCACCCTCACCCAGGGCGGCTCCACGATGGCGGTTTTCCAGGTGACGGGCGAGGATCTGCCCGTCCCGGCGGTGCTTTCCACCGACGATAACGCCCTGACCCTCCTCTGGGAGGGGACGTCGCTCCCCTCGGGTACCTGGCAGAAGACCTTCCCCACGCCGCTGGTGCAGGGGGTGACGCTCAAGCAGGAGGCCGACGGGGTGGTCATGAGGGTCCTCGCCGCCAGGAGGCTCTACCTCTCGAGGACCGTGGGCGATCCCCCGAGCCCGCTGATGCACCTGCACCTCACCACGGGCGAAGCCGAGGCCGAGGCCGAGGATATCCCCCTGCCCGTCATGGGCGTGCCCAAGGTCATCGCCGGTGATCCCTTCGCCTCGTCGTCGCCGGTGACGCTCCAGCTGCGCGACTCGGACCTCCGGGACGTCTTCCGGATGCTGGGGACCATGGTGAAGATGAACGTGGTCATAGACCCGTCGGTGCCGGCCACGGCGGTGACGATAAGCCTGAACAACGTCCCGATGAACGAGGCCTTCGCCTACCTGATGAGGATGTACGACGTCTCCTACGCCCTCATGGGCAAGACCATCATCATCGGCAAGAAGGACAACCTGTCCCGGACGATGGGCATGGAAAAGACCCGCTCCTTCAGGGTCTCCTACATCACCAACGAGGAGCTGGACGGGATATCGAATCTGCTCCATAGGCTTTGCGGCGTGGCTGAGGCTGGTGTCGTCGTCGACAAGAGGCTCAGGACGGTCTACGTGACCGCCTCGGAGGAGAGGCTCGAGGACGTGGCCGTCACGCTCCAGAGGATAGACCACCCGGGGAGGCAGGTCATGCTCCAGGCCAGGATCGTGGAGGTCTCCGACTCGGGCTCCGACGAGGTCAAGAGCCTGGTTAACGCCGTCTACGAGAGGTGGTACGCCTCCTTCTCGAGCACCGGCGGCACCCTGGGCTACTACGACGACGTGGACAAGACGGGCATCTACGACCCCTCGAGGACGAACAGGGAGATAAACCTCCCGGAGAGCATCACCTTCCCCGACATGGCCGACAGCGCCCTGGGGTTCTTCGACGCCAGCCTGCAGCTACTGGTGAAGCAGGAAAAGGCCAAGATGCTCGCCAGCCCTTCGGTGGTGACCCTCGACGGCCAGAAGGCTTCCATAAAACTTTTAACCGATATCAAGTATGTTTCCGAGCGGGACGACCAGGGCAGGCCCACCTACGGCGAGGTCGAGTCAGGTCCCGCCCTGGAGTTCACGCCCACCGTGGGGCGTTCCGAGATCGTCACCATCGAGATGAATGTCAAGACCGGCGACGCCAAGCTCACCTACGACTCGCTGCTGAGGGGGTACATACCCGAGTCGAGCACCCGCGAGGTCGAAACCGTCGTCAGGGTCAGGGATGGAGAGCCCTTCGTCGTGGGGGGCCTTTTCCACGAGAGCAAGACCGACAACGTCTGGAAGATCCCCGTCATCTCCGAGATTCCCCTGCTGGGTGAACTCTTCAAAGGGAAGAGTTCCAGCGTATCCAAGTCGGAGGTCATCATGGTGGTGGTCCCCTACATCCTCGACGTCCCCGAGTCGCCGATCCTGGGCAGCGACGTCAGGCTGAATTAAAAATATCACCGGGGACTGGAAACCGTGCCCCCTAGGCGTTAAACTGAAAGGCCGGGCAGGGGATGTACGCCGATAACTGAATTTATTCTTTTTTATCGTCCAGCGGGAGGTTTGCTTTATGGGTCAAGTGGTAGACACGAGCAGTTTCCATTCCGGCATGAAGGTCCTCTGGCAGGAAGGGATCTGGGAGATCATAGACTGCCAGCATCACAAGATGGGAAGGGGAGGGGCCATTGTCAGGACCAAGCTCCGCAACCTGGAGAGCGGTTCCATAGTGGAGAATTCCTTCCGCTCCGGCGAGAAACTCGAGAGGGTCGTCTTCGACGACAAGGCCGCCCAGTACCTCTACCAGGACGGCGAGAACTACGTCTTCATGGACCTGGAGAACTACGACCAGATCTACATCCACAAGGACAGCCTCGGCTCGGCCGCTTCCTTCCTGACGGACAACCTCGAGGTGTCCCTCGAGATGTACGAGGGCAAGATCATGGGGATCGAACTCCCCACGAGCGTGGAACTGAAGGTCGTGGAGACCTCCCCGGGGTTCAAGGGTGACACCGTTTCAGGAAGCGGCAAACCGGCCACCCTGGAGACGGGGCTCACTCTCACGGTACCGATGTTCATCGAAACCGGCGAGGTCATCGTGGTGGATACCCGGACGGGAGAATACCTCGAAAGGGCCAGGCGGTAAAAAACCAAGGGGAGGTCGATGAAGTATGAGTGCAAGGGAAAAAATAGCGTTCCTGGAGGGCCTCCTGGAGGGGCTGGATCCCAAGGGGGATCCCGAGAGGAAGATCTACTTCGCCATCGTCGAGACGCTCCACGCCCTGGCCGACGAGATCGACGACCATGACGAACTCCTGGAAGAGCAGCGGGAGACCATCGAGGATCTCTCGGAGTACTGCGAACAACTGGAAGAGGACCTGAGCCGGCTCGAGGGTGACCTGGACGACAGGGACGACCTGCTCGAGGAGGAGGCCGGCGACACCTTCGACTCCGTGGAGTGCCCCCAGTGCGGTCATGTCTTTTTCTTCAAACCCGAGACGAGGTCCGAGGACGGCGCCCTCCAGTGCCCGGAGTGCGGCTTCGTGCTCGAGGATTGATAATATCCTTTTATTCAACCGGCGAGGGAGGGTAAAGTCATGAGCCCGTCCAAAAAGGAAATGAACCAGGAAGAGCCCGTCAAGGGCGCCGATGTGCCGGTGACCGATCCCCTGATCCCCGAAGAGCAGAGCGAGGGGACCGTCAAGATATCGGAGGAGGTCATAGGCCAGATAGCTACCCAGGCCCTTCTCAAGGTGAACGGCGTTCAGCCCGCGAGCCCCGGCCTGGTGGCCAACCTGAGGCTGGGGAAGAAGACCTCCGGCGGGGTGCGCATCTCCGTCGACGAAGGCGATACGCCCTCGGTGGTGGTCGACGCCTTCATCACCACGAGGTACGGCCTGAGGATCCCCGACATTGCCTGGGATGTCCAGGAGTCGATCAAGAAGACCCTGGAACAGTTCACGGGCTATCCCGTCAAGGGCGTCAACGTTTTCGTCCAGGGGGTCTACTTCGAGCACGAACAGTCCTCCGTGAAGGAACCCAAGGAAGAGAAGAAAAAGAAAGAGGCGGAGAAGGAAAAGGAGCCGGAAAAAGAGCTGAAAAAAGATAAAGAAAAGGAATAACCCCTCCTCGTGATGGGGGAGGTATAGGTCTGAACCGGGTATTCCCCATGCCCTTGACCGTCGCTGGCCCAAGGGCCGAGAGGCAGGTAACGGCCCCAAGACCGGGCTTTTCGGGGTGGGCCCCCATGCGACGGCAGGCAGCGATAAAGGAAAGGGTGAGGGAAGGATGAAAATATCCAAGGAAGTGGTCCAGCAGGTGGCAAACCAGGCTTTGCTCGGCGTCATAGGCGTCAGGGCCGCCGACGCGGAAGGTGAGGAAAAGGAAGCTGTCACGGTCGAGGTTAAGGGCGGTCCGGTCCCTTCCATCAAGGTCGATACCAGGGTCAAGATCAAGTGCGGCCTCCCCATCCCCGATATCGCCTGGTACATCCAGGAATCGATCAGGAGGGGTCTAGAGCAGAACACGGGCTACGTCGTTGATGAGGTCAACGTTTTCGTCAAGGGCCTTTACAGCGAGTGACCTTCACCAACTGGAGGGGATGACATGGAGCAGGAAAAAGCGCGGGAGCACGATTCGGGAAGGGTCAGGATAAGCGAGGACGTCGTCGAGCAGATAGCCCAACGGGCCCTGGC
>LSQX01193587.1_pt1 | contig 24042 bp, 17 predicted proteins | sample 654561 | NCBI WGS metagenome assembly LSQX01 (sample SAMN04489861, study PRJNA283612) | anaerobic digester metagenome | isolation source: 4 biogas reactors fed with cattle manure at either 37C or 55C with and... | place: Denmark: Kongens Lyngby | collected 2014
AGATGTGTATAAGAGACAGGTGGCAACCAGCTTCACCTGGAACTTCCAGCCTGGGAAAGTGTAGTCTTTTGTAATGACCAAACCGTTGTATTGGCCGGTGTTGGGGATCTGTTTCCGTTCCATCTCGTTGCCCTGCCCGTCCAGGAGATACAGGTGGAGTTCGGGGTGCTTCACAGAGTTCCGATCCCACGTGACCGGTATCGGTGTTTCCGCCCTGTAACGCTCGTTTGCGACGGGTGATGTGATGTTGATTTGCGACAACAGCGTCCCTGCCGGATGAATCTTCGGCCTTTCCCGCATGAGGGCAGGGCGGGTCTTGGCAGAAGGTTGAACCGACTGTATATGGGAGGGCATGCCCGTCCGTAACGCAAAAAAACCGTTGCTCATTGCGCAATATTGATTGTTGACGGTACAGATACGCACCTTGTAGTCCTGACCGACGGCAGCCGTGCCGCCCGCATATTGACCGGCCGTCCAGGAATACGAGGCGGCCTTGGCGTTCAATCCGTCCGCGATGATGCCGACCTCCTGACCACCCTTCAGAAGAACAAGGCGGACCTTTGCCTTGATTCCCACCGCCGACCACTGGATCTTGACGGGCTTGCCGATGACCGGGGTTTCTCCGCCGTTAGGTGAAATAATCTTGAGCGAGGCGCACATAGCCGGGCTGTTAACGAAAATCGACATAAACAACACGAGCGATGCGATGCATGTCCTTTTCATAAAATCTCCTCCCTGACCGTTGATCGAAAAAAAACGCTAACCCACCCGCCAAATTGGGTCATGTACGCCAGCGTCGCCAGCGGGACCCAAAACGCAACCAAGAGAATATTGAGCCATCGTGAAGTCGCTCGGCGGTAGAGCGACCTCCCACAGAAAGCCCGTAAACCTCAAAATGTCTCTACACACAATGGATAAGCGGGGAGTCCCCCAAAAGAACGGGCGTCATGATACCCAACAAAGCGGCCTCTGTCAAATTCGGCAACAGGGTGGCACGGCTTGAAGGCGAACATCCTTAAAGAAGGGACTGTCCCAGGCCTTGCATGCCGTTTTTCATGGCTGCAGCCGTATTTCACAAGGGACCACCTTGAAATGTTCAGGTTAGACAGCACATCACGGCATCGGGTCAGTACGCCCAAGAACCCGTTCACGCCGAAGCATGGGCCGCAACGGATTATCGACCGGGACTAGCCGCAATGCATGAACTTCTTGACCAGATCGGAAATGGCCTTGACGTTACCAGGCAGATTTTCGCTTAAATCGGCGTCGTTGTGCGCTTTCAAGTCGGCGATGGTCTGGTCGATAAAGCCTTTTGGAAAAACGCCCGATTGTTCGTACAGAGATCGGGCCTTCTCCAGTTCCAAGGCGGCCTCGTAGCATGAGGTGGGCAGGTTATCGAGATCGGTACGACTGCCGACATCCGCCGTGTTGGCGAAGAGACGATCGGCCTTCTCCAGGGCATTCGGATCTTCCAAGCCGTACAGCACGGCCAGAGTCATACCAGCCAGAAGGGTGTGAACGTTGGCACTACCGTCAGGGCTGCGCAGTTCCACGGTCTGGCTGTTCTGAACCCGATCGGCGTGCCGGGGTTCCTGGGGGTTGGCGTCGTAGATCATGTTGGTTGCCCCGCACCAGCCCAGCGGTACCCGCACAAGAACGGAGCGGTTGCACTCCCCCCAACAGATACGTGTCGGCGCTTCCTGACGGGGAACGAGGCGCAGAAACGAGGTGGGAACGGTATTTCCAAACGCGGTCAGGGAGGGCGCGAAAGTCAAAAGACCCGAAATCAATTTCCTTGCGGCAGGGGTCAAGCCCTGGTCATCGGCCATGACATTGAACCCGTTCTCCATCAGTCGGACGTGGATATGTAAACCATTGCCAGCGTGGCCAACGATGATCTTTGGGGCGTAGCTGACCTCATATCCGAATTTGCAGGCCACTTCGCGCACCGCCCATTTGGCCAGAACCATCTGGTCTGCAGCGTCCTCGGCCTCCGCCGGCAGAAATTCAATCTCGTGCTGCACCATTTCCACACCACCGTGGATAATGTTGCCGACTTCGGCGTGGCCGTACTTGACGGGACATCCCATTTCGCTGACGACCCTCATCGCTTCCCGGCGGACGGCATCCCGCTTGGAGAATGGACGGGACTCATGGTAGCCTCGCTGTTGGACAATGGGGTAGATGCTGTCGATTTCGCTGAAGAGGTAATACTCCAATTCCCCAAACATCTCCAGGGTGCAACCGGTTTTTTTATTTAGCAGACGGTGAGCCTTTTTGACCAGGTTTTCCGGAGAGCTTTCCAGGGGATTCCCGTCGGCGGTATAGTAAGAACAGAGCAGGTCGAGGGTTGGAATCTCGGAAAAGGGTTCAACAAAGGCCGTCCTGTATCGGGGAATAACATAAAGGTCGCTGGATGCGGCAGAGATGAAGGAAAAAAGGCTTGAGCCGTCAACCCGCTCACCGGCACTGAGTAGCCGATCTAGATGGTGGCGGCTGTTGATGACGAAGTTCAGGGTCTTGAGCCGGCCATCGCCACCCACGTAACGGAAATTAAGCATACGGATGCCATTGTTTTCGATAAACCGCATAATGTCGGCTTTGGTAAATTCGTTGGACGGTTTTTTCAGGTACCGTACCAAGGGGTTGGGGTTCAGGTCGATCTTGTCTTTCATAGGTTCTCCATGTGAAATGCTTAAAAAATCTATAACGTCGATTCACCAAAGGGAAAAATGCAATCGTTTTTCGGAACGACGGGTTTGCCGGGGCCGTCTCCGACGGGGACCATCACCCCCAACAATCTTCCTCACATGTACGGTATGAAATCCAGGAGAATTCCCGGGGCGGCAAAGGGGATTCGGGGTGCCGGGCTGCATATTCCTTTTGAGCCTTCATGATGGCCTCCTTTTCATCCCGCGCACTGACAACCAGAAAAAACAACAGCCTCCTGTCTCCTGTTCCGGACAAATCAAGAAGTTCAGCCCTGTATCGTGTGGTTTTAACATGCTTGGAAGCCATTTTCATCATTCCGCATCCCCTTTGCCCTTTAGACCAACCCGGCAGGATCTTGCGCGATCAGACCAAGAGGTTTTGAGTCCGGATTTTAGCACCTATTTGCAAACCACGGCCTCTTGTTGCCGGTAGCGTTCGTCCAGGAGCAAAGCGATACTTGCCATGACGGCGCTGGTTACACCCTCAAACTGATCCCGGTATTTTCGCTGGGAATCCCTGGAGAAAAGTTGGAACGGCGTATCGATCCGGTAGGGCTTAAGGCGGTCTTCGATGGACAGGGGATCGCCCACGCGATAGACGATTCGCCCGCTCCGGGCGAAAGGCAGGCGCCTCCGATAGACCTGTTCGGAATTGTTGCATCCAATGGGAACGATCTTTTTCCGACTCCAGAGGGCCAGCTGGGCGAGACCCGTTTTCCCCTCCGCCAGCCTGATGGACCGGGTTCCCTCGGGGAAGATAATCAGATTCAATCCCCGGTCAACAAGGGCCTGGCGGCTCAGATCCGCCACCCGCTCCATGACCAGATCATAATAATCGCGAATAAAACCAACGAAGTCATCGCCCCAAGCCCGAAAGATCCGGGCGGCGTTTTCCGGATACGTCCCTGCATGATCGTACCTGCCGTCAATGACGTCCTTCACGTCCCGGTACAGCGCCGGATCAATCGGCTCTCCGAATTTTTTCCTGTAAAACTCTTCGATCAGATACGCCATGGACGGCACGGGAATCAGATTGCACGCATCGAGGCATTTTCCCAACAGTGCATTGCGGTAGTACTTGCCCTTGACCCAGACCGTTGTGTAGGGAAACGTCTTCAAAGTCCAGAGTTTCCACTGGAATGGCCAATAGTTATATCGATCCGTATGGTTCATGGCGAAGATGACGTTTTCATCGAGGGGAATCTTTTCGAGGTTTTCGATGTGAATATCGACTTGGGCGAAAAAACGGTAGTTAGGGGTCAGGAAAAAATTCGCCACCAACATCTGGCCCCGGGGTTCAGCGACCAATCGTATGCGGCTCAGATGTTCGATGTCAACCATAAGCGCCCATAATGATTTGAACGTTCACAGCCATGTGCCGCCGATCCCTGCGGCATCGCGACCGATGGGAGAGAGCACCGGGGGGGACATCCTTCATGGGAAGGTGAAGGATCGCTCTCATTAACCCGGGGTGTCATCATCGAACCGATTGCCCCCTCCGTAAACCGGCGATTATCATTCATGCTCGTCCTCATGCCGTACCATTTAAAAGGATGTTCCGGACCCGGGCCAACTCCGCGGGCGTGTCCACCTCAACCGAATCGTAGGCCGTTTCCACCATTTTGATCCGGTAGCCACACTCCAACGCCCGAAGTTGTTCCAGGGCCTCCAGCTTTTCCAGGGGGCTCTGGGGCAATGTGGAAAAAGTCTCAAGAAAATGGCGCCGATAGGCGTAGATACCGTGGTGTTTGTAGTAATGGACCTCGTGGTTATGATCCCGGTCATAGGGAATCGTGGCACGGGAAAAGTACAAGGCAAAAAAGTCCCTGTCGAACACCGCTTTGACGGCATTGGGATGGTTAATTTCCTCCTCCCGAACGATCCGGTAGATCAGGGTGGACATGGGAATCGAGGGATCCGCCAGCAGGGGTGCCACCACCTCGTCAATCTGCAGGGGTTCGAAAAGGGGCTGATCCCCCTGGATGTTGACGACGATATCGTTATCGTCCAGGCCGAGAACCGTCGCCGCTTCGGCGAGACGATCCGTACCGGATCGGTGGCGATCAGCCGTCATGACGGCCTGTCCGCCGAATTTCAGAACGGTATCGAAAATGCGCTGATCATCGGTGGCCACCACCGCGTCGGTTACGCTTGCAACCCGAAGTACCCGTTCATAGACATGCTGGAGCATGGGCTTGCCGCAGAGATCCGCCAGAGGCTTGCCCGGAAACCGACTGGACCCGTATCTCGAGGGGATAATGCAGACAATTCTCACAGATGGGCCTCCCGGGCACTCAGATAACGGGCCACGTAATCTCGGACCGACTCCTCCAAGGGATGGAAGGAAAGCCGGCAACCCTGGTTCCGGAGTTTGTCCATCTTCGCTTCCGTAAAATACTGATACTGAGTCCGCAGGTTTTCCGGCATCGGGGTATAATCGATCTGAGGCTCCAGGTTCATGGCATTGAAAACGGCTAAAACGAGATCGTTCCAGGTGCGGGATTGCCCCGTTCCAACATTGAAGATGCCGTTTTTATTGTCGTTTTCCATGAGCCACCACATGACATCCACGCAGTCCTTGACATAGACGAAATCGCGTCGCTGTTCTCCATCTCCGTAATCCGGCCGGTGGGATTGAAACAGGCGCACCCGACCCGTCTCCCTGATTTGGTGGAAGGCCTTGTAGATAACGCTGGACATATCCCCCTTGTGGTATTCATTGGGGCCGAAAACATTGAAAAATTTTATCCCCGCGACCCGCTTCTGTATCTCGTGACGCAGACACCATTGATCGAAGAGCTGCTTGGAGTAGCCGTACATGTTGATGGGCCGAAGATCGTTGATCCCTGCCTCGTCATCGTCAAATCCCCGCGTCCCGTCACCGTAGGTGGCGGCGGAACTGGCATAAATAAGACGGGCACTGTGCTTCAAGGCCCATTCGGTCACGCGGCAGGAGTAATGGAAGTTGTTCTCCATGAGGTAGTCGGCGTCCGTCTCGGTCGTGGAGGAACAGGCCCCCATGTGAACAAGGCACCTGACGGGAAAGGGCACCCGATCTTCCAGGATCATCCGAAGAAAAACGTCCTTGTGCAGAAAATCCGCGTAGCGTAGATTGACCAGATTTTGCCATTTGCCAGAGGTACCCAGACGATCAACGATGACCACATCATCGATTCCTTCACCGTTCAATTTCCAGACAAAGGCACTGCCGATAAACCCGGCCCCGCCCGTAACGACGATCATCTATTTATTCCCCCTGATCACGAGGTTGTACAAGATGCTCCATCACCCCGGAAGTCAACCTGCCTCGCTTCGTGAAATGAAAGACCCCTTGCTTGATTACAGTTCCCGTGCGGCCTTCACGATCGCCGTCTCAATCTGTGCCATCCGCTCATCCGACATTCTCACCTGGATACCCAGAACCAGGGTCCTGCCCAGGAGATCCTCAGCCTGGGGGATATCATTCCGTTCGTAGCGGATCTCACCCTTGTAGGCAGGATTCTTGAATGGGTACTGTTGCGGGTTCGCCGTCGCAAAAGACAGCATATGTTCCCAGTTGGGAGCGTAGTGCCATTTATTCGTTTTGTAACAGGTCGTATCGACACCGCCAGCCAACAGACTCTGCTGAAACTTCGCAGCCAGTTCCGCCGTCGGTAGATTGAAGGCGACAAACGTCGCCGTGTCGCCGTCCGGATCGGGCACTTCCCGGAAGCCGACATCCCGGACCCGGCTCAGGAAAGCTTTGATCCGCGCCTTGTTCTTGCGCTGTTCGCTGCAGACATAATCCAGTTTTCGTAGTTGAGCGAGGCCCAGGGCACCCTGGAGTTCGTTCATCCGGTAGTTGAATCCCAGGATATGCCGCCCCTCCATCGCCCGCGGGACAGCGTGATTATGGTCATGGCCGTGATCGTGGTACTCGTCGGCCCGCCAGGCGAATTCCTTGTTATCCGTAACAACCATACCCCCTTCGCCGGTGGTAATGGTTTTGTAATAATCAAAACTGAAAATGCCCATATCGGCAAAAGTACCCAGTTTTTTCCCTTGAAAGCTGCCGCCGCATCCCTGGGCGTTGTCTTCCAGCACCAGGAGGTTGTGTTTTCTCGCCACGGTCATGATTTTATCGATACGCGCCATGGCCCCACACATGTGAACGGGGATGACCGCCTTTGTCAGAGGCGTGATTTTCCTCTCAATATCCGCCGGGTCGAGGTTGAGGGTTGTGTCGATATCGCCCATGACCGGGATGGCCCCGACCTCCAGAACCGCTTCCCAACTCGCCACAAAGGTGAAGGCGGGAACGATAACCTCGTCGCCGGGCCCGACGCCCATAGCCGCCAGAGCCACCTTCAGGGCCGCAGAGCCGGAGGTGACACCCAGGGCGTGAGTCGTGCCGCAATAGGCGGCGAATTCCTCTTCCAGTTGCCTGACCTTGAAAATGCCCTTTCTTTCGTTATCGAATCCATAACGCATCAGCACGCCTGTTTCCATAACGTCCATGATTTCCCTTATTTCTTCCTTACCGATCAGTTCCGCACCGGCCATATGATGGTTCCTCCATTTACTTGTCTTAGTCTGTCACCTTGTATACTTTATTAATCCAGCCCTTCTCGCGGAAAGACCGGGAAAATGATGCTTTGCTATTCCGAAACCCGCCTTACCTTCTTGGAAGGATCCATGTTCAGACGACGCAACTTCCCGACATGGATTCCGGGCCGTCCTGCGCCTGCCCGGCATTGTGTTTCCTGCTCAGCAGCATTGCCTGTAAATTTCGATCATGTCCTCCAGAGTCATTTTGCATGGATTGTTCGCCAGGGGACGCGCCACCGTCAGGGCAACCTCGGCCAGATCCGGGAAAACCGTTTCGGGAATCTCCAGGGTATCCAATCGTGTTGTGACTCCGCAATCCTCGATCAGGGCTTCCACGGCCTCCACGGCCAGATAAGCCGCTTCCCGCAGAGGAAGATTGTCTGTCACCTCTCCCATGACCTCAGCGATATCCGTGAATTTTTCCAGGGAACCCGGCAGGTTGTAGGCCATGACAGCCGGAAGGATCATCGTGTTGGCCAGTCCATGAGGAACCCCATAGAGACCGCCCAGGGGATAGGACAGGGAATGGACTGCCGTCACGCCCGCGTTGGCCAGACCGATCCCGGCGTAGAGACTGCCCAGAAGCATCTGCTCACGAGCTTGGAGGTCGCTCCCGTTGTGGACGCAGGTCCGCAGGTTCTCCGAAATGAGACGGATCGCCTCCAGAGAAAACATCTCGCTCATGGGCGAGGCATTCAGTGAGGTATAGGATTCGATGGCGTGACACAGGGCATCGATCCCTGTTTCCGCTGTCGGTTTCGGGGGCAGAGTCAGCGTCAGAACCGGATCGCACAGAGCAATATCCGGATACAGGTAGGGGCTGTTCATCCCCTCCTTTTTCCTCAGGTCCTTTCGCACAAAAACGGCGGTGAAGGTTACTTCACTTCCCGTACCTGCCGTTGTCGGCACCTGAATTTGAGGCAGGCCCGCACCGGGGATGTTATTCAGACCGAGGTAATCCACGGCCTTCCCTTTGTTGCCCACAACGGCCGAAATGGCCTTGGCCGTATCCATGGCGCTTCCACCACCGATCCCGACGACACAGTCACATTTCCCCTTAACGGCGGCTTTCGCCCCTTCTTCAACCAGTTCGATGGGCGGCTCGGGGATCACCTTGTCGTATATTACATATTTCATACCGTCCTTTTTCAGAAGGTCCTCAACCCTTTCGCGAAAACCCGCCGCTGCCATATTCCGGTCCAAAACAAGGAGGGGCCGCGATCCCTTAAGCTCCTTGATATGCTCCACCAAGGCATCAAACGACCCGCTGCCGAAGACAATCTTCTTTGCGCCTGTAAAGGCAAATTGCATTTTCATATATGAACCCTCTCGTATCAATTTAATTGCACTTTCACTTTCATCATTTGCCGGAAACGGCTATTACAATGCCATTTTTATTACGGATGCCACCGTGTAAAGTCAAGTTTTTTCATCCCTCTCTCCGGCATTTGCCGTAAACCACTCCAACTGACGGCAGATACCCCGGATAATTTTCACTTCCTTAGCAAGAAGGGCCGTCCGTGCAAAGAGACGACGAAGATGCATCATCCAATATTCCGGGTTCTGGGGATTTAAAAAACCTATTTTTGTCAGGAGATCGCGTATCTGCCCGTACATGCCTTCGAGCTCGTATGATGTCGCCAGTTTGGGAATAGCAGGTCGCTCTGACATGGATTGCCAGACAAGGATTTCATAACAGAGGATCATGACGGCATGGGACAGATTGAGGGATCTGAATTCCACGGTGGGAATATTCACAACGAGATGGCAGAAACGCAGCTCCTCATTCGTCAGCCCCGTATCTTCGGGTCCAAACACAAGGGCCACTCGATTTTCCTGGGAAACCCCCCCGACCTGTTCAGCCATTTCCCGTGGACTGACCACGGGACCACGGGCATTGCCCAAACGCGCCGTGGTCCCGACTACATATTGAAAGTCGGCCAGAGCTGTTTCCAGACTGGGGGTATGTACAATTTCATCAATACGCTCAGAGGCTTCATGGGTGGCAAGCCGGTACATTTCATCACGGTCGAGCATCTGGTTTCCGACGACGATCAGACGATCGATACCCATGTTCTTTCCGCACCGGGCGACAGCACCCACGTTCCCGGCAACGCGTGGTTTGCAGAGAACAACGGCGATATGGCTGGTTCTGGATTTCATGAGTGACACGGACTTCGTGCCGTTCTTGTTTCGGTAGCTCACCTTAAAATGCGGCCCCTTTGTCTTCCTCCCCCTCTTCGTCCCCGGGCAATTCGATTTCCTCGCTTTCAGGATCGTCTTCGGATGCCTCCGGGGAAGTGTCCCGTTCAACCCGGGCCATGCCAACGATACGCTCTTCCTCGTTCAAACCGATGAGCTTCACCCCCTGTGTGCCCCGTTGAATAAGGGTGATTTCATCAACTCGGAGGCGGATAATTCTTCCCGTGTCGCTAATGAGGACCACATCCTCTTCTCCTGTTACCTGACAGATGCCGGCTACGTAACCGACTTTGGAAACGGTTTTCAGATTGATCGTTCCCTTGCCGCCACGACCCTGGAGAGGGTATGCCGAAACGACTGTGCGTTTCCCGTAACCGTTTTCCGATACGGTGAGAATGGCGTTCCCTTCCGATGCCAGAATTTCAAGACCGATCACATGATCGCCTTCGTCCATGCGGATTCCCATGACACCCCTTGCGGTTCGGCCCAGATCCCGAATGTTGTCCGCATGAAAACGGATGGCCTTCCCCTTTCGGGTCCCCAGAAAGATATCCTGTTGATTGTTCGTGATCTGAACATCGATCAACGCATCCCCCTCATCGACGGACATGGCTATGATGCCCGTGGAGCGCGGGTTCGCATACGCCGATAAGACGGTCTTCTTGACAATCCCTTTCTGCGTTACCATAACAACGGAACTGTCGTCGGTAAAATCACGGACTGGAAGAATGGCCGCCAGTTTCTCTTGCTGAGATAAATTGATCAGGTTGATAATGGCCTTGCCGCGAGCGGCTCTCCCCGCCTGTGGAATTTGATAGACTTTGAGCCAGTATACGCGGCCTTCGGTGGTGAAGATCAGGATGTAATGGTGAGTCGAAGCGATAAATATTCTCTCCACAAAATCCTCCGCCTTGGGTTGCATACCCACTTTGCCACGGCCACCCCGACGCTGGCTGCGGTACAGACTGACGGCGTTACGCTTTATATAGCCGGAATGCGATACGGTGACCACCATGTCCTCTTCGACGATCATGTCCTCGATACCTATGTCTTCGATACTGGTCACAATTTCCGTCCGCCGCTCGTCGCCAAATCGGTCCCTGATTTCGATGAGTTCTTTCACAATCACATCAAGAATTTTTCTGGCATCAGCCAGAAGAGCAATCAATTCCTGAATTTTCCATGTCAACTCCGCATACTCTGTATCGATTTTTTCACGTTCAAGACCCGTGAGACGTTGCAACCGCATGTCAAGAATGGCCTTGGCTTGCGTTTCGCTTAAACCGAAACGTGTACACAAATGGGCTGTCGCTTCCTGAGGCGTACCTGCCGCCTTGATCACAGCAATAACTTCGTCGATCCGGTTCAAGGCGATGATGAGTCCTTCCAGAATATGCGCCCGCTCTTTAGCCCGGTCCAATTCAAACCGGGATCGCCGGATCACGACCTCGCGACGGAAGTCTATGAAACTGTTCAGCATTTCCTTAAGATTGAAGACCCTGGGTTGACCACGGTCTATGGCCAACATGATGATCCCGAAGGACGTTTCCATCTGGGTATGCTTGTAAAGCTGGTTCAGAATGACACCGGACTGCTCGTCCCGTCTCAAATCAATAACAACACGTATACCCTCGCGGTCTGATTCATCCCGAAGGTCCGTAATACCGGATATTTTCTTTTCCTTAACAAGTTCTGAAATGGATTCAATGAGATTAGCTTTGTTTACCTGATAGGGCAGTTCGGTAATGACAATGCTTTCCTTATCACTTCTGGCGTTCCGCTCTATCATCGCCCTGGCCCGCAATCGTATGATGCCTCGTCCCGTTTTATACGCAGAAAAGATCCCTTCACGACCGTTTATAAAACCAGCGGTGGGAAAATCAGGCCCGTGAATATAACGCACCAATTCCTCAATGGAGATGTCCGGGTGATTGATCAACGCCACCGTTCCATCCACGACCTCTCTCAGATTATGGGGGGGCATATTGGTTGCCAGACCCACGGCAATCCCCGAAGAACCGTTGAGAAGTAAAACCGGTATTTTGGCGGGTAAGACCACCGGTTCCTCCATGGATTCATCATAATTCGGAACAAAATCAACCGTGTTTTTATCAAGATCGGCCAAGAGTTCTTCCGTGAAACGATCCATACGGATCTCCGTATAACGCATGGCCGCCGGTGGGTCACCATCGATGGAACCAAAGTTTCCCTGCCCGTCGATCAGGGGATAGCGCATTGAGAAATCCTGTGCCATGCGGACGATTGTGTCGTAAGCCGCCTGGTCACCATGGGGATGATATTTACCAATAATATCACCAACGATACGCGCTGATTTTTTGAAGGGCCTATTCCATCGGTTTCCCATTTCATTCATGGCGAAGAGGGCCCGACGGTGAACGGGTTTCAATCCGTCACGGACATCCGGAATGGCTCGTCCTATAATGACGCTCATGGCATAGTCCACATAGGACTTTCGCATCTCGTCTTCTATATTAACCGGTATGGTTCTCTGGTGTGATAACTCTTCCATATAAAATAAAAGTCCCTTCCTGGCCTCTTGCCTGTTGGAGGCCGCATAACCGCCTATTTTTTATCATGATTGCAACGGGGTTTCAGACATCAAGATTGGAGGCATACGCGGCATTTGCGAAGATAAATTCCCGACGTGGTTCCACCTGATCACCCATAAGGGTCGTAAAAATTTCGTCCGCTACAACGGCATCCTCCACCTTTACCTGAAGCAACGACCGTTTTTCCGGATTCATCGTTGTTTCCCAGAGTTGTTCTGGATTCATTTCACCGAGACCTTTATACCGCTGAATCGAAATGCCTTTTCTTCCCAGATTCATAACATGCTCCACGACGGTGCTCATGTTGTCCAATTCCACTACGTGTTGTGACAATTCCCCTTCCAGGGCCATCCGATACGGCGGTTCGCCCAATACACTGACCTGATGCAACAGCGCCTTCACTTCAAGAAATATAGGCGCCTTCAGGACGTCTCGATCGATACATGTAACCTTTTCCACACCATTTCGCGACAAGACGAATTTCATTTTGTACAGGCCATTCTCGGGGTCCTGTTCTATCTCGGCTTTCACCAGGGATTCTCCGATCGCCTGTGCCGTCCGACGCATCACCCTTTCCATCGGTTCCGCCGTTTTAAAATCCCATTCGGATAGTGAGGGATCTCCCGCCAGAATACGCATGACATCGCGATCCCTGTTTTCCTTCTCATATTTGTTCATGATCATTTCAATTCTCATGACATTTTTCACCAGCGCATACAGCTTACTTTTCGTAAAATACGTGCCGTTTTCCGTGACAAGTCGGGTCTTGGCCACACCGCTGTCCAGAATGTAGTTTTCCATGTCTTCTGCATTTCTAATGTATTTTTCCGTTTTCTTTTCTGTTACTTTGAACAACGGAGGTTGCGCGATATAAAGAAAACCTCTTTCAACCAATTCACGCATCTGACGAAAGAAAAAAGTAAGCAGAAGAGTTCGAATATGATGGCCATCGACATCGGCATCGGTCATGATAATCACCTTGTGATAACGCAGCCGGCTGATGTCGAAATCATCTTTGCCGATCCCCGTTCCCATGGCTGTGACAATGACCTTGATCTCCTCGTTTTTCAGCATCCTGTCAAAACGGGCCTTCTCCACATTCAAAACTTTACCACGAAGCGGAAGTATGGCCTGATTTTTCCGATCCCGGCCCTGTTTGGCCGATCCACCGGCTGAATCTCCTTCCACCAGATACACCTCACTCAGGGCAGGATCCTTTTCCTGACAATCAGCCAGTTTCCCGGGCAGAGCTCCAACTTCCAGAGCACTCTTTCTCCGGGTCAATTCCCGGGCGCGTCTCGCCGCCTCCCTCGCACGCGATGCCTCCAAACATTTGTTCAGAATCTGCTTCGCCACCGTAGGATTCTCTTCAAGGTACGTACCTATTTTGTCATATATGATTCCCTCAACAAGACCCCGCACCTCACTGTTTCCGAGCTTGGTCTTCGTCTGCCCTTCAAACTGGGGGTTTTTGATCTTTACGCTGATCACACAGGCCAATCCCTCCCGCAGATCCTCTCCCCGGAAAGATTCCTTACTGTTTTTCAGTATGTTGTAACTGAGCGCATAATTATTCAAAACACGGGTCAGAGCGGAACGCAAACCTATCATGTGTGTTCCGCCCTCGGTCGTGTTGATGCTGTTTGCAAACGAATAGATGTTTTCCTGATAGGTATCGTTGTACTGTAATGCCACCTCAACATGACAATCTTCCCGATCGCCTTCAACATAGATAGGATGCTTGTGCAGCACCTTTTTGTTCCGGTTGATATATTCGACAAAGGATACAATTCCTCCCTCATAATAAAATTCACTTTTCTTCTCGATTCTCTCATCGACAAGGGTGATTCTTACGCCTGAATTGAGAAAGGCCAATTCTCTTAGACGATTGGCAAGGATGTCGTAGCTGAATTCCAGTTCATCAAATATTTCCTCATCCGGTTTGAAAATCACCTTGGTACCCTGGCCACGGGTTTTTCCCACCATTTCCAAAGGAGCCTGAGGAATCCCTCGACGGTAATTCTGCGTATAGAGCATGCCCTCCCGTCTGATCTCAAGTTCCAGAAAACTGGACAGGGCATTGACTACCGATACGCCGACACCGTGAAGTCCACCCGATATCTTATAGCTGTCACTGGAAAACTTCGCTCCGGCATGGAGCTTGGTTAACACCACCTCCGCAGCGGAGATCCCTTCAGTCTTATGCATGTCAACAGGGATCCCCCGACCGTTATCATCCACAACAATGCTGTTATCTATCCTTATCGCAACCGTAATGGCATTGCAGTTACCGGATACGGCTTCATCAATAGAATTATCCACCACTTCGTATACCAGATGATGCAACCCATCCCTGCCCGTCGAACCAATGTACATAGCGGGTCTTTTACGAACCGCCTCCAACCCTTCGAGAACCTTAATGCTATCGGCACTATAATTTTCAATCATCCACACAACCTCTTTACCTTCACATGCTTGCTCATTTATACACAAGCGACTCGTTATAAAAATTTCCCTTTATATACTTGATTTTATTTACAATAAAATCATTTTATTTTCGTTTATCCACTCACTGTCCACAGCTTAAATGATCAGCGGCATCACCACACACGAATAATCATCCTGACCCGCAGACCTGACGATACCCGGTTTCCTCCCCGAACCCAATTCAAATGCAATGGTTTCACCATCAACCACCTCAATGGCATCCATTAGGTAATCAGCATTATATCCAACTTCGAGTTTTTCACCATCGTAAGACACATCAATTTCTTCCCTGGCTTCGCCGACGTCGGCATGCTGCGATTGAAGAACCATCCGGTTTTCGTAGATAGTCAAAAGAACGGTCCGAAATTCTTCGGACGATACGACGACCCACATTCTCCTCAGGGCATGCAGAAAATCATCTCTAGGCAAAAACAGAACCGTTCCTGTTTCAGTGGGAATCACCCGTTTGTAATCCGGATACTCCGCGTTCACCAAGCTTACTTTCAGCATCACATTCGTCGTTCGAACGATAAACATCTGTCCCATTAACCCTATGGAAACATGTTCAGGGTCGCTTTCCACCAGTTTGCGGATTTCTCCAATTCCTTTTCTGGGAAGAATCACCCCGGCGGGAACATCAAGAAATTCTGTTGCATCCAGATTTTTATGCACCATAGACAGGCGATGTCCATCCGTCGAAACCATTCTGATGGTAACACCTTCCGAATTTTTTTCAATTTGCAGAAAGATACCATTCAAATTTCGTCTCAATTCGTCCGTTGACATCGCAGAATAAACCTTACGCACCATTTCTTTGAGGAGATTTCCTGAAACGGGGTACAATGGTATGTTTTCCTCGGCCACAACACTGGGATAATCGTCAGCGGATATCCCCATGATCCGGTACACCGTTTTTTGACAAGTGAGGGTAACAATGTTACGGGAATCCATACTGACATGAACCTCTTCCCCCCAAATTTCCCGTACGATTTCGTAAAGTTTTTTTGCGGACAGGGTGGTTTTTCCGGCTTCGGTGACAGACGCCTCATAGCGTGCAACGAGACTTATTTCACGGTCTGTTGCCACGACCTTGATCAACCCATCCTCCGCTTCTAAAAGAATGTTGCTTAAGATGGGAAGGGTTGTTTTTTTTTCCACAATCCCCAACGTTTTCTGCAAACCATCGAGCAAAACCTCTCTTTTGATCGTGAAATTCATCTTGGTTGTCCTTTCCGTTTCTGAGTCATTATTTTTAAATTTTTTTATATTTAAATTAAACTAGTCGTAGTAAAAGAACTTGTGGATAGGGTGAATATCATTTTTAAATCATCTGTATTTATGTTCTTACGTTTTCCTTTTCCTGTGGATAAGCTCTTTAATTCCAGGTTAACGACGTTGAAGAATTTCGTCTTCCAAATCCTGTAAGACTTTTTTCATTTCATGATCCGTTTCCAGTAACTTTTTTATTTTGTTATCTGCATAAATCACCGTTGAGTGGTCACGCCCCCCCATTTTTGCTCCGATGTCCGGAAACGAGGAGTTGGTCAGTTTTCGGGACAGATACATGGCCATCTGACGCGCCGAAGCAAGATGTTTATTTTTTTTCGGTGATTTGAGATCCGATATTTTGAGATTGAAGCGTTCTGAAACAGCTTTCATGACATCGTCGATGGAGATGGTAGATTTTGGATTTGTCTTTAATATTCTGTTCAACACCTGTCGGACCAGGTCCAGGCTGATCTTTTTTTTCGTCAATGAGGAGTAGGCGATGGTTTGCGTCAGGAAGCCCTCGAGTTCACGAATGTTGGAGTCTGCGTGGGACGCGATGTACATGGCTGCATCATGGGGTAATTCAATGTGATTTTCTTGGGCTTTTTTTTCCAGTATCGCAATTCTTGTTTCAATTTCCGGCGGTTGGATATCGGCGATTAAGCCCCATTCGAAACGCGATCGCAAACGTCCTTCCAGGTTGGGAATATCTTTCGGAAAATTATCACTTGTCATAACGATTTGTTTTCCTGAATCGTGCAGGGTATTGAACGTGTGAAAAAATTCCTCCTGGGTACGCTCCTTTCCAGCGATAAATTGAATATCGTCAATCAGAAGACAGTCAATTGTACGAAATTTTGTTCGGAATTTCTGCATTTTGTCGTGACGGATGGAACTGATCAGTTCGTTGATGAATTCTTCTGCGGACAGGTACAGGACATTCATGTCCGGATACAGCGTGTAGGTTAAAAGTCCTATAGCGTTCAACAGGTGGGTTTTCCCAAGCCCGACCCCCCCGTAAATGAAAAAAGGATTATAGTTTTTCGCAGGATGTTCCGCCACGGCAATTGATGCCGCATGGGCAAACTGGTTGGAAGACCCGACAACAAATCGGTCAAAGGCGTAATTGGTATTTAAGGTATGATGGTACTGCATTCTTGACGTGTTTGCCGGTGCCTGCGGTGCTGTTACATGATACGTCCGGGTGCCGCTTTCTTCAGAAACCTCATTCCTCCCTTCACCCTGAGCAATGACAAAGACAATATTCGTATTATAGCCCATGGTTATATCAAGACATTCCTGAATTGTATGGCGGTAATTATCCAGAAGCCAGTCTTTGAAAAACCGATTGGGAACGGCAAAGCAGATCTGGTTTTCCTCGATGGAAAGAATTCTAACAGGCTTGATCCAGGTTTCATAGTTCTGTTTGGGAATTTTTTCCTGAATTAGCTTTTGAGTATTTTCCCATAAAATCTGCACGATTACAAATCTCCATCAACATTATTATCCACATCTGTGGATAGTTTTGCAAAGCTTTTCTGCCTTCTGGACCATCGTGGTTTGCATTGCCGGTCTTTGTACATTTGATGAATTAAGAATGATTGAGCAGATCAGTCCGCATGTATGGTAAACAGGAGTTCAACTATCCTTCCCAGTTCTTCCGTTGAGGAAAATCTGATTTCAATCGATCCATTTTTAATTCTTTTTTTGATCTGTACCCGTGTCATGAGTACGTTTGATAGTTGCTTTTCCAGATCGTACAGATAGGCTTCCCTGTCGGCCACTTGTTTTTTCCGTTTGGGTGTTTTCATGGCTTGGATGAGCCTTTCCGTTTCTCGGACGTTCATTTCTTTTTTCACAATGGTTTCAAAAACCGATGTCTGTAAAGGACCCGCGTCTAGGGAAAGAATGGCGCGGGCATGGCCAGCCGTAATTTTCTTTTCAACCAGGGCACGTTGAATGTTTCCGGGCAGTTTCAGAAGGCGGATCGTATTGGCGATGGTGGATCGATCCTTGCCAATTTTTGCAGCAATGTTTTCGTGTGTCTGACCAAAGATTTCAACCAGGGTATTATACGCACTGGCTTCTTCCAGAGGATTTAGTTCTTCCCGCTGAAGGTTTTCTATCAGGGAAAGTTCCGCCGCCTCAATGTCGCTGGCGTTTCTGATAATGATAGGAACATTTTTCAGACCCGCCTCCTGGGCGGCACGCCACCGTCTTTCTCCCGCAATGATTTCGTAACCCATATCGGTTTTGCGTACGACGATAGGTTGAATAATACCGTTTTTACGAACGGATGCGACAAGTTCCTTCTGTTCCAAGTCGCTGAAATTCTTTCGTGGTTGAAAGCGATTCGGTTGGATCTCCTCAATACCGCACGTAATCAGATGAGGACGGTCCCTGATCTCTGCTATATCTGCCAGCAGGTCGGGAAACATGGCTTCCAATCCACGGCCTAAGGACTGTTTGGGTGGCATTTACATTCTCCCGCAATTAAGGAATTCCTGGGTCAGCTCCAGATACGACATCGCGCCCCGGGATCGAATATCATACAATATGATAGGCAAGCCATGGCTGGGACTTTCAGATAGGCGAACATTCCGGGGAATCACGGTTTTGAATACCCTGCTGCCGAAATGTTCGCGTATATTCTCGCTGACCCGATGTGAAAGTCTGTTTCTCGAATCGAACATGGTCAGCAGGATTCCTCCCAGTGTGAGAGAGGGATTCATCCGGTTCTGCACGATTCTCAGGGTGTTCATCAATTGTCCCAAACCTTCCATGGCGAAATATTCACATTGCAAGGGTACAACCAGCGCATCCGAAGCGACCAGAGCGTTTATGGTCATAAAGCCCAGAGACGGTGGACAATCTAAGATAATGTAATCATAGGCGGCATCCATTTGCCGCAAAAAATTGCGCAATCGATTCTCGCGCTCATGAAGCTGGACAAACTCGACCTCTATTCCGATCAAGTCCTGGTTAGAGGGGATCAAATCCAGGTGCGTAATCTGGGTAGGCTTCACCGACTCTTGCAAGGATATCTGACCAATCAAGGCATGATAGAGATTTTTATCGATTATCTCCTGTTTGTCGATGCCCAGGCCGCTCGTTGCGTTTCCCTGGGAATCACAATCGATAAGAAGGGTTTTTTTTTCAGCAAGGGCCAGACATGCGGCCAGGTTGACCGCCGTAGTTGTTTTGCCGACGCCTCCCTTTTGATTTGCAATACAGATGATTTTACGCATGATGGGTTTCGGTTTTTATTTTCCGGTTCAGCAACAATGTACGGAAGTCATAACATAAATCGAGGGTATTTTTAAGCTGAAAAAACCTGTCACACAATGCAACGATAAAAGACAGGCATCGAAAAAACACAGGGGGTGTGCCCCCAGTCGAACATGTCCAACATTCATTTCCATAATGGGTAGAATGTTCCTGATTTGATATTTGATATGAGGAATGTTGTGTAAATGTTTTGACAAGCGGGGTGATATCCGATAAGGGCGATGGGGAAGAAAACGTACCAACCCTGAGCATTACGCGAAGAATACCGGGAGCGTTGGCCATGCCATGCAGGACCTGTTCAAGAAAATAACCCGCTACCTTGCCTTGTTTTTCGTTTCCGCCTTCATTTCGGGTTGGGCCATCTTTCTGACCCGTTTTTTTGCCCTGACCACCTGGTCGGAGTACGGTATCGCGATTGTTATCGTCTCGCTGTCCGGTGTGTCCATCAGTGCGGTGTGTTTATCACTGTGTGACGATTTCTTTGAACGGCATCGTCCAGCGATTCTATTTTGGCTTCCTTTCGTTCTTCTGTTCATTGCGCCCCTGACATATCATCTGGCCGCCCTGAATCCTTTTAATCCCCTGCTCTTGCAAGATGAAGGATGGCCGTCGGAGCTGCTGAACCTTTTTAATTATTATCTTACCCTTCTGCCCGTTTTTTTCCTGGGAGGATTGTTTATCGGTCTCAGTTTCATCGAACTGAACAGGGATATCTCAAAAGCCTGGGCCTGTCATCTTCTTGGAGCGGCTGCAGGATGTCTTCTGTTGTTTGTATGCCAGTCTCTGGTTCATCCCTTTCTGCTCCCGGCGGTCTTGTTTCCCGTGCTTGCACTGGCGGTACTGCCCCGCCTCTTTATTCTTCGCTACGCCATGTTTCTGACAGGTCTCGCCTGCCTTCTTTTTCTTTCGGGTTTTGGCATGTGGCATGTCATCGATGGGATTTCGGCTCGCATACCCGAATACAAGGCCCTGTCGTCTGCGATGCGGGTGAGCGGCAATCGCGTTGTGGCCGACATACCTGACCCCAGAGGTTATTACCTGGCTCTCGACAACTTGACGGAACGACGGAACCTCAGCCTATCAACCCATGATGGTTCCCCCCCCGTTTCTGCCGGGCCTGCCGCCCAAGGTCTCTATCGTGACGGGGACCGCGTTCTCGGTCTTTATGTGAAAGAAGCCCCGGATCGGTCATATTTTCATTCATCTCTCGATGCCTTCCCTTACACGCTGAAACCGACTGGAACCTATCTTCTCATCGGCACGGCGGGCGGGTTCAAGATCCATGAAATCTGGGGACAAAACAGAATCATCCTTGCGGTGGAACCCACCCCGGTGCTCTGTGATCTTGTCCGGAAAAACTTGACGGGGATGGATGCGGTTACGCTGATATGCAATTCCCCATTGGCCGTTCTCGGGACACGGGCATTCGACCTGATCGACATGGGCGCCACATTCCCTTCGGAAGGGGAGGCCAACCGCTATGCACTGACGATCGAGGCCATTACGCGGTATTATAAGGCTCTCAAGGATGATGGCATCCTGTCGCTGCCGCTATATATCACGGATTTTTCCGCCTCCACCGAAAAACTCCTGGCCACGGTGCACCAGGGCCTGAGCCGCAGCGGTGTAGATGATCCAGGCAAGCATGTGCTGGTATATCGTTCGGCACTGAATGCCAGGATCCTTGTCTTCCGACAGCCGGTTACGGACCAGACTGTGAGGGCGCTGCAGATCTTTTGCCGGCAGCGCTCCTTTGATGTTTCCTGGCATGCCGGTATGGCTTCGGAAAAAAACAACGAGTCCCGTCCTCCACCGGTCCCATCATTATCCCATCGGTCCGATAGCCCGGTCGAACAGGATGACGCTCTCCGGTTTATCGTCGGGCGTTTTTTTATTTCACCGGCAAACGGGTCGTCCGCCCCTGTTACCAGGCTTGAGCCGCTAACGCTTGATCGTTCCTTTTTTCATGTTACTTTGGAGACAGGGGATATGGTGAAAAAGATCAAGGGTTTCTCCTCCATAGCCCGCGCTGAAATCGACCCGGTAATCAATCTGGCCGTCCTTGGTCTGGTAGCGTTTATCGCGGGATGGATGATTCTGCTTCCACTGATGGGGGAAGGGAGGATCAGGGCAGGCACATCGAGTTTCCGGGTGGTCGTTTATTTTGCATGTCTGGGTTTGGGCATGGTTTTGATTACGATGGCGCTCATCGAAAGATGCATGTTTTTTTTCAACGATACGGCCCTTTCCGTGGCGGTGGTGGTGTCGGGTGTACTATTTTTTGCCGGTTGCGGGAGCTATCGTGCTTTTAAGTTTGATCCCTTCAGCGACGAGGGTATCAAGTGGGCGGTGATACGGATTATTATTTGCTTGGTGCTGTATATTTTTCTTTTGATTCCGGTCCTGTCGGTTCTGATCCCCCTGGCCTCCATAATCAAGGTGACGACGATTCTGATCATGATGGCTCCCCTGGCTTTTATCGCCGGTGTGCCGTTGCCCCTTGGCTTTGCCTGCCTGCGTGAGCGGACCGCTTTTTTTCTGCCCTGGACTTACGGAGTATTTGTAATCTTCGGGATCGTCGCTTTTCCGCTGGCCCATCTCTTATCCGTAACCTGGGGTGTTCACGTCTTGCTGTTCGTTGCGGTGTTTCTCTATTTCATTGCTTTCTGGGCATATCCCGGGATGGGTACATCCCGGCTAGTAAAGGCGAGGCCTTCCTGAAAAAGCCTTTGTTGTACAACCGTCAATGTGATAATTCGGTCTTCCGGAAGGCCGGGTTACATTCGGCGGCGCGGATACATATCAACAACCGGCTGCATGGTCAGCTTGACGGATCGTAAAAACGGATAGGTATCGATGGCACGGAATCCTTCTGAATGGAAAGAGAAACAAAGGCCGGAACAGCCCGGTTACAGTCGCCGTGGCGTGTTGCAGGGGGCGATGGGCGCCGGTTTGCTGACAGCGATGGGGAGCCTGCTTCCCGCTTCCGACTCCTGCGCCGCCATCCCGATGCGGAATGAGACTGTACGGTGGGATGAGACATGGGATGTCGTCGTCGTCGGTTCCGGCTTCGCCGGTCTGGCAGCGGCGGCGGAAGCAGCCGACCGGGGTATGAAAGTGGTTATTCTCGAGAAGATGCCTGCATATGGCGGAAACGCCATCATCAGTCATGGTGAATATGCCGCATGGGATGATATGTATCATCTACGTCAGAAACTCGGCTTGGGTGAGGATAGTGCCGCACGCCACGCAAAGGATATAATCCGAGGCGGAAATTATTATGGTCATCCGGATCTGGCAGGCCTCGTGGCCGGGCAGGCGCCAGCCGCACTGAAATGGCTTCTCGAAGAGGGCTATGCCAAAATTCGGGAGACCGTCACCATGGCGCCCGGTCACGTTGCCCCTCGGATTCACGCTGCAATCGGCGGTTCGGGCCGGGTGTTCGTGACGGCACTGAAAAAGATGACCGAACAAAATGGTGCCGTTCTCCGTATGAATGAAAAGGTAACGCGCATCTGGCGTAGCAGTTTTTCCTCACCCGTTACCGGCGTGGAGGTGGAGCGGGGAAACAAACCCATCAATATCGCCATCCGGCGGGCCCTGATTCTGGCCAGCGGCGGATTCAGCCGGGATCTTGCGATGCGTCAGGCGTATAATCCGGCCATCGGTAAGGAATATAATTCCACCAATCACGCCGGTGCAACGGGCGAGATAATTCATTGCGCCCGTGTGATCGGTGCCGATGTGACACAGATGAGTTTCATTCAGGTCTATCCCTTTGCCGATCCGATGACCGGCCGATTCGATGTACCGTCTGTGTTTGCGCTTCGGGGACCGGCGGCGGGGATGATTTACGTGGATCCGGCGGGAAGGCGTTTCGTGAACGAACTGGCGGGGGCGGATACCTGTTCGCGCGCCCAGATTCGAACTGCCGGAGATAACAAGATGACCTATGCCCTGTTTAACCAGGCAATGATTTCACGTATGGGGACCAATGATGAGGTTGAGAAAGGCCTGGAGGCGGGTCGATTCGTTCGCGGAGAGAGCTTGGCGGAACTGGCGAAATACCTGCAAATGTCCCCCGTGATTTTAGAGGAAACCGTCTCCAATCACAACGGATACCTTCGCAGCGGTCGTGATACCGAATGGGAGAAAAGCCCCCTAGAGCAGATGATCCCCCTGGCCAGGGGGCCCTATTATATGCTGCCCCAGTGGCCGGCCGTACACCATACCCTCGGCGGTTTGCGGATCAATATCCGCGCACAAGTTATCGATGTGTGGGGCAAACCCATTCCCCGCCTGTATGCCGCAGGAGAGGTGACAGGCGGTATACATGGAGAGAAGAGGCTGGCTGGAAACAGCATTCCGGAATGCCTGGTTTTTGGACGCATTGCCGGAACAAGCGCCGCGGAATTGAAACGGCTGGCGTGACGCGGATCTCATGGAGGTCTTGTGTACGCTTTACCGCAACAGGCTTGGTTGAATCGGGCGCTTTATTTAAGAAAGAGCCCCCCACGACGGTTTTCGCGTGAGGGGCCTGTATAACCCGCATTTTCCTTCCGAGACTGAGCCGTCAACCGTGTTCAAGCTAGCGCGCCCCTTCAGCTGATCATGGTCTTGATCGTTTCGATCACAGGGCTCGTGAACAGGGCCATCAGCACCGTGTAAAGCGCCATGGCACCGACCGCTTCGCCCACATACATCCGGGAATATTTCTGTTTCAATGAGAAGATGATGAGGGCGCCAATGACCAGCAAACCAAGATGAAAATAGGGAAAATGTTCCGGCCCACCTGCCGCGTATTCAGCCAGACTGAATGTCGCCGTGCAGAGGACAACCGCCATAGCAAAGATGATGGTTCCAAATGCTTTTTTCATGATCCGTTACCTCCTGAGGCGTTTATTTAGTCGTATCTGAAAAACATCATA
>LSQX01346369.1_pt1 | contig 24037 bp, 26 predicted proteins | sample 654561 | NCBI WGS metagenome assembly LSQX01 (sample SAMN04489861, study PRJNA283612) | anaerobic digester metagenome | isolation source: 4 biogas reactors fed with cattle manure at either 37C or 55C with and... | place: Denmark: Kongens Lyngby | collected 2014
AGATGTGTATAAGAGACAGGCTTTGACATGGGGCAGTAGGTATCCACCGGATCGTAGGCGTTCTGCTGCAGGAAGACCTCACGGATCATCCTCGCCACCTCGATGGTGATCTGCTCCTCATCGGGCAGAGCATCGGTACCGACCAGCTGGACGATCTCCTGGAGCTCTGACTCCCTCTGCAGGGTCAGCATGGCCCACTCCCTGAGTGCGGGGAAATCCGCCGCGACCTCGTCAGTGTACCACTGTGCCAGCTGCTTGTTGTAAAGAGAGTAGGACGTCAGCCAGTCGATGGCGGGGAAGTGCCTCCTCTCCCTGAGCTTCGTGTCCAGTGCCCAGAACACACGCACGATGCGCAGGGTGTTCTGTGAAACCGGTTCGGATATGTCCCCTCCGGGAGGAGAGACCGCACCGATAACGGATATGGATCCCTCTTTACCGCAAAGGGCCTCTGCGCGGCATGCGCGCTCATAGAACTCGGACAGTCTGCCGGCCAGGTATGCGGGGTACCCTTCCTCTCCGGGCATCTCTTCGAGCCTGGAGGAGATCTCTCTCATGGCCTCTGCCCACCTGGAGGTGGAATCTGCCATAAGGGAGACATTGTACCCCATATCCCTGTAGTACTCCGCAATGGTCATCCCCGTGTAAACGGAAGCCTCTCTTGCGGCCACAGGCATGTTGGATGTGTTCGCGATGAGAACGGTCCTGTTCATCAGAGGGTCCCCGGTCTTGGGGTCCTCGAGTGCAGGGAACTCCGTGAGAACCTCTGTCATCTCATTACCGCGCTCTCCGCATCCTATGTATACGACTATCTCTGCATCGGACCACTTGGCCAGCTGCTGCTGCGTGACCGTCTTCCCTGTACCGAATCCGCCGGGGATGGCCGCAGCTCCGCCCTTGGCCAGGGGGAACATGGTGTCCAGAACCCTCTGACCTGTGATCAGGGGTATGTCCGGCTGCATCTTCTCCTTGACAGGTCTGGGATTGCGGACGGGCCATTTCTGCATCATCATGATGTCCTGACCGCCCACCTTGGCCACGGTCTCCTCGACCGTGAAGCTTCCGGCTTTTATGTCCTCGACCTTGCCTTCAACGTCCGGGGGAACCATGATCCTGTGCTCTATGGTCCCTTCCATGACGGTACCGATTATCTGTCCGGGAGACACCGCGTCGCCTTTCTTGACAACGGGGTTGAAATCCCATTTCTTCTCTCTGTCCAATCCAGGTGCCGTGACTCCACGGAAAATGAAGTCCCCAGTCTTATCCCTCAGCAGGGGCAGGGGCCTCTGTATGCCGTCGTAGACGGAGCTCAGCAGCCCCGGTCCCAACTCAGCAACGAGGGGGCGCCCGGTGTTGGTAACCGGCTCTCCCGGTTTTACGCCGGACGTTTCCTCATAGACCTGGATGATTGTATGATCACCGATTATCTTGATCACTTCGCCCATCAGGTTCTCATTCCCTACGTACACAACATCGTACATACGGGGGGAGATACCGACAGCCGTAACGACCGGTCCGGCGACCCTGTAGATTACACCTTCTTTGCTCATCTATTCATCCTCTGTTTTGTATAAATCAACGCCAATCGCTCTTTTTACCTTCTCACGAAGGTCAGTCTCACCTCTTCCCACCGGGACGACGACGGGCTGGACGGAATCCAGCACCTTCTGTCTAACGTTCGACGGAAGCAGGTCCATGTCCTTCCCGTCCGCGGCAAGTATGCCTATGTTCGGATCGGACATCGCTTTCATTATTACCTCCCCGTAGTTCTCCGGGGTGGCCACGAAGACGCGCCTCAGGCCTGCCAGCCTGAATCCCAGCACGAAATCCTCATTGCCTATGACCGCTATTTCCATCAGATCACCAGTAGTTCTTTTATGACATCCGCGTCGAGCCCGCTGTTCAATCCTCTGGCTATTATCCTGATGTTGTTGACCTCATTCTCCTTGTGGATCATGAAATCAATGATCGGGATAACCGACAGGGGATAGAGATGCGAGAACGTCTTGGCCTGCCTTATGTGGTACTTCTTCATCCCGGCCACAATACTCCTGAGCGAATTGGTCTCGTCCAGCGCATTTTTGATATCATCGTAGAAATCAAGTGGCGCTAAATCGTTCACCGCCGCCGAGAGCGACTCGGCATTGGCAAGCTGTGTGGCCAGCTTCTTATCAATCTGTTTTCCGCCGGGGATGATGTATTTCATTACCTCTTCCCCGCGTATTCCTTCTGCTTTCAGCTTCAGGATCGTCTCCACGTTTGTGATGTCTATCTCCTTGCGGATATAGTCCTGGTACAGGCGCGTGGGTCTTGAAGACGGGTCTATGCTCCTCAGCAGGGAATCGTAGTGGTCCTTCTCCAGGAAATCCTCCAGTTCCGACAGGTTCCTGCTCTCCTCATAAGCGGATATCAGTTCTGTCGGGAAGATCACATTCGCGACCCTGCCGTAGGCCGCTATTATTTCCTCCTCGGACTCCATCGAAAGGAGCCTTTCCAATGCCTGCTGGTCAAGTTTCCCGGCGGGGACCAGATCCTCTTTGATACTGTCCGCGTCCATCCCGAAGGACTTACCGCGGAGGATTACCTTGAAGTTCCATATATCCCACTTCTCGAGATAGGCTGCCAGCATCTCGTGCAGCTCCCCGGTGGTGACGTCGAGTACGCCCCTGAAGTAGTTCGCCATGTTTGAGTACGTGGCATGCTCTATCAGGTCCACTCCGTCATACCTTCCTGCGAGGGCGGCTATCTCCTTCTGGTAACCGGATTCCCCTATGAAACGGGATATCTCGGGCAAAGACATCATCAGCATCTTGGAGTATGTGTCCTCCCCCATGAGCTGAGCCTTCTTCGCCTTGACTCTGGCTACCGCGTACGGGTAGTTGCCCTTACCTCCTTTTCCTTTGCGCCCGAACATTCCCTTCACCCGAAGAGTGTGTCCGAGAGGCTCTTCATCTCGCGGTCCCATACGGTCTTCAGGATCGTCTTGTACTGCATATCGACCTGCACGGAGCCGTCCTCGTTCTCGAGGATGAGCCCGCCGGTTATACGCTCGTCTTTGACGATCTCGGATACGCCGAGGTCCGCGGCCTTGAATGAGTCGTCTGGGGACATGTAAGCCTTCGGCTTATCTATCGCCTGCTTCGCAGCCTCTACCATCTTCTTGTACTGCGCCAGTTTCTTCTCTTTTGACGCAGACTCCAGATCGGCAAGGGTCGCTGTGAAAGCCTCCTCAAGGATCTCCTTCTTCTCCACCAGGACTATCTTCTTGCTCTCAAGCTCAGTGCTTGAGATCTCCTGGCGGGTGAGGCGGGCTATCGACTCTTCGAGCCTCTTGTTTTCTTTTTCTCTTATAGATGCGATCTTAGCGTCAGCATCGGCATTGATACGGGCAATCTCCGCATCCGCCTCGGCCTTCACGGCCTTGGCTGCCTCGTCCGCTGAGCGGCCGATCTCCATCTTCACGCTGTCTAATGCCATGGGACGGCTCCTGATTCTCGTTTCAGACGCTGGCGCCGGTCACGAATATTAAGAGAATAGCGACGACAAGTCCGAAGATGACGATTGTCTCAGGCAGAACCATGAGAATCATACCCTTACCGAACAGGCTGGGGTCCTCGGTCATCGCACCGACTGCCGCTGCGCCTACGTCTTTCTCTGCCCAACCGGACGCGAGACCGGTGATCCCTACTGCAAGACCAGCTCCAATTGCTATCAATCCTAGTTCCATTTCTTATACCTCTGTTTCTACGATTTTTGTGTTTTTGCGTTTCACCATGAGCGGCGCATACTCATCACCGCCGCCCACGAAGAACTTGTTCATTGCCTCGACGAACTGCAGCCTCAGTGCGTGCAGACCGGCCGAGAGAATGGCCAAGACCCAGATCATGAGATGCCCGATGAGGAAGATCAGGAAGCCGGCTATGTAGCTGACTATGTCCCCTCCGGAACCTATCATGATAATGGACATGTAGTTAAACGCCAGCGCCATGCCCGCTTTGGACATTCCGATGGCTGCGAGACGCGTATATGACAGGATGTTCCCGACAATGCCCGGCATCTCCATTATCACCTGCGCCTTCTCCACAGGCCATGCGATGACCGCACCTATCAGGAGAAGGATGACCCCTGCAAGAAGCGTATAGAGGAGCACTCCCTCGATCGCTTTGGAGTAGAACAGGACCTCGGTCATAGCGTAGCACACCATGACAAGCCCGACAAGGATGAAGAGCCAGCCGCCGTTGTGCTGCATTGCCTCCTTCAATCCGTGCTGGATGTAGGAGTTGTAGAAGCCTATCGCGTAGGCTATGAACAGGTGCACTATCCCCATGTACACGCTCACTTTCAGCAGGAACGTCACATCGACGAGCTTCCCAACTCCGTGACCGCCGGGTATTATGCTGACGAACCAATCTGGGTAACTCGCTATTCCGAGCAGATCCTGCCAATTCACTGTCAGGGCATCAAATTCATCTGGGGCTATGAAGTGCATCCCCAGCATCTCCCCGAAGAAGAAGAAGCCGAATATGAAGGCCCATATGCCGCCGAAGAAGAGAACGGTGCCTATGGCCCTGAACTCTTGGCTCTTGGCATTCTTGATGCCGTAGAGACCCAATATTATGAAGGGGAGTGCGTAGGCCGCATCCCCCACCATGAATCCGAAGAAGAAGGGGAGGAAGACCGCCATCAGAATGGACGGGTCCAACTCATTGTATTTGGGTGTGGAGACCAGTTTGGTGGGGTACTCGAACTTGGCAGCCATCTCACCGTTCTTCATCTTGGAAGGCGCGGTCTTGAAGCGCGGTTCCGCCTCATCGGATTCGTGCTGCTTCCTGCCCCTCGTCTCCTGGAACTCCACGTATGCGGTGCCTTCGAGCTTCGCCTCCAGCTCCGCTTTCGCGCTCTCCACCTGAACGGATGGCACCCATCCGTCTATCACGAACGAATAATCGCTTGTGGCTATCCTGAGAGGTATCTCTCCTTTCTCCACCTGTATGGACAGCTCCTCATCGGATGCCGCCAGGAAGGCCCCGTGCTTCTCAGAGAACTCGGCCATGTTCCTGCCTATCTCCTCGAGCCTTGCATTAAGGTCCGCGATCTCCGCCGCCACTTTCTCTGCCATTAACCCCGGCGGGCCCGATCCTTCAGGCACCGGTATCTCCGAATATCTGTGATCGGAGAGGATCGCGGATGCCTTGTCCGAATCGGATGCTTTGACGAAAACCGCAGCTACGGGTGCCTCGCTCTTCCTGACATCTGTGAACACCTCAGCGTTCTCCAGTCCGGAAAGCGCTTCCGTGGGATCTGTCTTGAATGTTCCTATGAACACTTTTACTGAATCATAACCTGAATAAAGCTCCATATCCAAAGGGAGCCTGGAAAGAAGACTGAGATTCCTGTGAATCGCCTCCAGATCCGAGATCCTCTGCACAAGGTTGTTCCTCTCATCGGCAACGGCGAAGACCTCTTTCTCTATCTCATCGACCTTGCCCGCGGATATCTGAGCCCTTATATCCTTAACGGGGAAGGGGTCTTCCGCACTGGCCTTGAGCCCCAACTCCTTCTCGGCTGCCCTTATCCTGAGAAGCCTCTCAGAGGCCTCCTGAGAGCCTTTCAGGGGTCTGCCTATGAAAAAACCGTCATCAGAACCGTTTGTGTAATCAACAAGATGAAGGATCTCTGATTCGTACAAAGCCTCGATCGCTTTATCAAGATGGGCTCTGCTGCCCACGATTACGACCCTGCTCATCGATTCAGGAAGCGACATCTAACATCCTCTCGATGCTCTCATTAAGGAATTTCTTGACTTTGGGAACGTTCTTCTCGGCTGCAGCACGAACCTTCTCAGCCTCTTCCTTCCCGGCGGCGATGGTCTTATCACCGGACTTGGCAAGCTCCTCACGTTTAGCAGAAACGGTGCTGTCGAATTTGGACTGCGCCTCGGCCTCGGCCTTCTGAATTCTGACGACGGCGTCCTTGCGTGCGTTAGCTACGGCAACCTTCTGATCATCCCGGGCCTTCTCGACCTTGGCTCTCGCCTCAGCCTCCGCGATTTTAATTTCTTCAAGTATCTCAGTACGGCTCAAAGTACTCTCCCCGTCTAGGTAATGCTTTCGGATAACCTCTTGCTCTACTTAATCTCTTTCGTCAGTTTGGGACGCCATCAATACTTCGCACATGGAATATTTACGAACAATCATATTGGTCTCTGCAAAAAGCCTCTCTGAGAGCTCATCTACATATCCTTCGCAGTACACGACCTCCGTCACTCCTGCGTTTATGATTATCTTGGCGCACATGGAACAGGGGTATGTTGTCGTGTATATCGTACTGTCCTTTATACTGACCCCGAAATACGCAGCCTGTATCACCGCATTCTGCTCTGCATGCACCCCTCTGCACAGCTCATGCCTGGTCCCCGACGGGACCTGCAGCTGATCCCTGATGCATCCCAGCTCCTCGCAGTGCATGGTGCCCTTCGGCGATCCGTTGTATCCTGTGGAGAGGACCCTCTTGTCCTTCACGACCACCGCACCGACCTTCCTCCTCAGGCAGGTCGACCTCTTGGCCACCAGGAATGCCATCTCCATGAAATACTGATCATTATCAGGCCTGTCCATGTACTGCGTGATGCTCTAGGTCGGTTATATTCCTGACGGCGTCCCTTATTCATTTATCAGTGGAGATACATACACGCCCGTGAAGGACGAGACCAAAGACACCGTGATAGTTCTGGCTGTCATACTGACGGTTTTCGTATCCGGCGGTGCCGGGATCTATCTTTACTCCGGAGCTGGATCCCCGTTCTCCGTGGTCGTCTCGGAGAGCATGCAGCACGGATCGGAGAGTCAGTTCGGCATAATAGACACCGGGGACATGGTCTACGTCAGATCCCCGTCCTCTGTGACGATACAGTCGTACGTTGAAGGAGCGACCACAGGATACCGCTCCTTCGGGGAGTACGGCAGCGTTATCATATACGACCGCGGATCGAATGCCAATCCGGTGATACACCGGGCAATACTCTGGCTGGAATACAGTGAATCGATACTCGGTCTGAATTGGACGGCTCCCTTCCTGAAGGAATACCCCGGAGGCTATGCAGTGGACGACGGCAGCCCGGACACGGGGATGAAGGGCGTTCTCATCATTCATAACATAGGATATGCAAAGCAAAGCGTCACGATTGATCTGGACAGCCTGAATGAAAAAAGCGGTTATCTGACCAAAGGGGACAACGCCTTGACCAATCCCGTTCTTGATCAGAACAGCAGCATAGCTTCGAACAATCCCATCAGCATGGAAGAGATACGTTCTGTGCCCGTGGCAGAGCTCCCGGCTTTGGGATCTGTGAAGATGTATCTGCAGGGGAAGAGCGATACGGTCCCGGCCAACAGTTGGGGTGTTCTCTACACACAGTTGTATGTGGTGGCCATGTTCTTCGTGGTCATGATGATCATCCTTGATATGACGTTCACATTCCTGGCAAAACGTCGGGAGAAGAAGAGAAGACCCCCCACCCCTCCGTTTCCGGTGGAACCCCTTTGATCACATGAGCTTAGTCTGCCGGGGGCTCTTGGTATACTCAAGATCCTTGAACATGGGATCCTCCCTCAGGATCATGATGTTCTCTTTAGGTGCTGCGAGCTCTATCTCTTTAGTCCTGCCGGCTCTTCCGAAGGACCTTACGGCAGCGTTAATTATTCCCATCATATCCAATTCGGATATCAGATCGGTGACTCTTCTTTGAGTCAGCGGTTTCGTATCAAGAATATCGCAAATCTCCTTGTATTTATTGTAAACATCGCCTGTTGTCATTCTGACGTTTCCGGCTTCCACATTCTTGGTGATGCTCATGAGAACGATCTTGGATTGAGATGAGAGTGTTCTTATTCCTTCCGAGACTGCATCGAACTCTATACTGTTCCTTGCGGATTTGACATGAGCTATCGTCACGGAATCGTCTCCGTTCCTTTCTGCAGTATCAGCAGCAGTTCTCAGAAGATCCAAAGCTACTCTTGCATCTCCGTCAACTCTTGCGGCCACGGAAGCACAATATGAAAGTACACCGCCTTCCAAAGTACCTTCATCGAATGCGATCTCGGCTCTTGATCTTAAAATATCTTCTAATTCATCAGCCGTATACGGAGGGAAGATCAGACTCTCTCCGCCCAATCTGCTTCTTGCTTTCGGTTCAAGAAGCTCCAGAAATTTCATATCATTTGATATGCCCACCAATGAGACCTTGGATCTTTTCAGATTTTCATTTATCTTAGCAAGATAATAGAATATATCGTCGCCTTTCTTTGAGATCATACGATCTATCTCATCCAGGACGACTATGAACACCTTATCAGTATCATCTATTTGCTTGACAAGATTAGAATAGACTTTCTCAAAACTCCAGCCGGTGAACGGTATCTTATTATCACTTTCCACGGTTATTTGATTGCCTATGTTATAAAGAATACCGTAGGGAGTGTCAACAACCTCACAGTTCACATAGACATAACCGCATCTTTCTCTTTTCGAATCGGCTTTCTCCAATTCTTTTCCTATGAAATTCAGAACTGCTGTTTTTCCGGTTCCTGTTTTCCCGTAAACCATTATATTAGACGGCTGATCCCCCTCCAGAGCTATCGAGACGATTGAAGCGATCTTATCGATCTGTCCTGTTCTGTGCGGCAATTGTTCCGGAAGATAAGTATTCTGCAGGATCTTTTTGTTTTTTATAATAGGAGTTCTTTTTTTGATGTATTGATCAAATATAGAATCCTGCAAATCTTTCAACTCCATTGGAAATTTTTATGATATTTCCTATTTCACATGCAGAAGATGAGGAGTATTAATTGATTTCCTAAGGCAGAATTTTTTTCATTTTGAAACAGGAATGTTTCTTTAATATGTGAACGGCAATATTGCCGCAATCGGTGAACTCAAATGAACAAAGCGGTAACTCTGATCTCGGCCTGCGTGCTTGCGATAGTCAGCCTCATTGTGGTGATCTACATAATCGGAAGTTTCTGATATCTTCGAAGCATATCCTCTGCTGATTGTGCGGTTCCACCGGAAACGGAGGGGTGGGCGGGTAAGGAAGTCTAATTCTAATCCCGTCAGGGGAAATACTTCGATCCTCTCAGATATTTTATGCTGAATGACAGAGCGATCATAATCCTGATCGCGGTTGCTTTGTTAGTTCCCGCATCCGCAGCGGTGTTCCGTTCGGATGATGAAGGGATGACCGGCATCGTCTCTGATGTACGGGAAACCAAGAACGGCTATGTTTTCAATATGACCGTCCTCGACGGGACCAGGATAAAATGCTTCATCAGCGATTCTGTTCCGGATGACGGAGCAACGATCACTGTCTACGGTTCATTCTCAGGCGACGGCACCATCTTCTTCATTGATAAGATGACTGAGCACTGACCGCTAATCGGTTTATACGATTATACGTATGACTGTCTGTGTTCATCGCAGTGGACGATACCGACTCGGTCAATGGCAATTGCACCACATATCTGGCTACGGAGTTCATCAGAGAGCTGATGCCGGATATGGATCTCATAGGCAATCCCCGTCTGGTCCGTCTGAATCCGGCAGTTCCCTGGAAGACCAGGGGGAACGGCGCCCTGGTCATGGAATTCGGTATCGGAAAGGGCCCCGGCATGAAGATCGGGGAGATCGGCGGACAGGATGTTCTGTGTTTCGGGAAAGGCGCTCCGGCAGGGGATCCGGAGAAGATGCTTGACCGTTTGATCCCCATCCTGATGAAGAACCGCTCCGACAGCTCCGATTCGGGGTTGATGATCTCGAAGGCAAGACCGGACCCGTCGTTCTATCAGCGCGGTGTGACCACGATCCTGGACCGCAGGGAAACTGATGCTGAACTGAAGAGGATCGGAGCAGTCACATATACTGCGGGCAACGGGAGAGGACTGACGGGTGCCGTATGCGCAATGGCATGGATTCCCCGGGACAGTACATTCGAGCTATTGGCGTACAGGAGCAGAAACAGGTGGGGGACCCCCAGGTCCTTCGTTCCCTCATCAGTAATGAGGATGGAGGAGAACTTCCCGACGACGTTCAATTCATGGGATTGGGAGCTGAAGAAGCCCGCCATGATACCTGCCACCCCGTGTCCTGTGCTGTACGGTCTGAGAGGCGATGTCATGGAGGACCTCCCTCCGGCAGCCGATGCACTGGAAACGGAGGAGAGGGAGAGATGGATGATCTTCCTTACCAATCAGGGCACCGACGATCACATACTGACGGAGGCCGGCACGCTCATACCCGGGCAGTCCTACGCAGTGGAGGGAACCGTTACCGGCAGGGCCAGAAGACTGAAGGGAGGTCATCTTCTTCTGGATATGAATACTGAGGCCGGGCCTCTCACATGCGCTGTCTATGAACCGTCCAAAGGATTCCGGGACGCATTCCAGCATCTCATCCCGGGAGACGGGATCACGGTCTTCGGAGAGATCCGGGATGAGCCAAGGGTCCTGAATTCCGAGAAGCTGCACATCCGGTCCCTGACGGAGGATATCGAGATATCCAATCCCGAATGCCCTGTTTGCGGTAAGAGGATGAAATCCGCCGGGAAAGGACAGGCGTACCGTTGCAAGAAGTGCCGTACGAAAGCCGGTGAGGTTGTTAAAACCGTGATGCCGAGGGAGATCGGAACAGGATGGTTCGAGCCGCCCGCATCATCCCGCAGGCATCTGTCGAAGCCTTTGAAACGGATGGATTAGATCTTTTATACGTCAATAGTCGAACAGTACAATCGACATGATTATATAGGGTATCTATGTACATCCGAAATCAGGGACACACCATGGAGAAAGCGGTCATACTCAGTGCGGTCAGGACGCCCATAGGGAAATACGGTAAAACACTCACAGATTTCAAGGCCACCGATCTCGGGGCCATGGTCGTAAAGGAAGCCGTCGGAAGGGCCGGAATAGAATCGGAGTCTGTTGAGGAATGCCTCATGGGCAACGTCGTATCAGCAGGCCTCGGACAGAATCCGGCCAGGCAGGCGGCTCTTTACGGCGGTCTGTCCTATGAGATCGGCTGTACGACCGTGAATGCGGTATGCGGGTCCGGGATGAAGGCCGCCATGTTCGCTGCTGATGCCATAAAGACAGGAAAATACAACTGTATAATGGCAGGAGGCATGGAGAACATGTCAGGCGCGCCCTATCTGATGCCGGGCGCCAGATTCGGATACAGGATGAACGATCAGGTGGTGAAGGATGCCATGGTGCATGACGGACTCTGGGACATCTTCTCGAACCAGCACATGGGCTTCACCGGTGAGATCGTCGCTGAGAGATTCGACATATCCAGGGAAGAAGCGGACAAATTCTCCTATGAGAGCCATATGAAAGCAGCCGATGCCATAAAGAAAGGGAGATTCAGGGACGAGATCCTTCCGATAACGATAAAGGGCAGGAAGGGCGACACCATCTTCGATACCGATGAGGGCGTGAGAGACGATACCTCCCCGGAAGCCCTGGCGAAGCTCAGGCCCATATTCAAAGAGGGCGGCAGGGTGACTGCCGGCAACTCCTCACAGCTGAGCGACGGGGCATCCGCCCTGGTGGTGGCATCCGAATCCTTCGCCAGGGAGCACGGACTGAAGCCCATGGCGGAGATCGTGGCCTACGGTGAGCGCGGGGTGAAGCCGGAACTGATAATGGAGGCCCCGATACCTACGACCAAGCGTGTCCTGGCGGATGCCGGGATGACAATCGATGATATCGATCTTTTCGAGCACAATGAGGCCTTCGCCACCGCGTCCTGCGCCGTGATGAAGGCTCTCGGCGTGGAAGAGGACAGGTTCAATGTGAACGGAGGGGCGGTGGCCCTGGGGCATCCAATAGGATGTTCGGGCTCCCGTGTGCTGACCACTCTGATATACGCTCTCAAGAACCGCAGGAAGGAATACGGTCTCGGGACCCTGTGCCTGGGCGGCGGGAACGCAGTCACGATGATACTCCGTAATTACTGAGCGGTCCGGAAAGATATTAAATCCCCCGGAGGAATGAGCTCATCATGGAGCTCAAGAGGATATTGGAGATTGTGGAAGGTTCGAGATCAGCCATGATCTCCGATATCTCCGGGATGATCCGGATACCGGCCATAGGGCCGTCCAACGGAGGGGCGGGAGAGCTGGAGAGGGCCGACCATGTGCAGACCCTTCTGAAGGGATTCGATTCCGTGGAGAGGTATGACACACCGGACAGGTCCTATCCCGATGTCATCAGGCCAAACATAGTGGCCAGGCGGAAAGGGGCCGGGAAGGGCACCGTTTGGATAGTCTCCCATCTGGATACGGTCCCGCCCGGGGATCTCGGGAAGTGGATCTCACCTCCGTTCGAGCCGAGGGTCGACGGCGGCAGGGTGTACGGCCTCGGAACAGAGGACAACGGACAGGCGATAATATCGTCCATACATGCCGTAAAGGCGATACCTCCGGGCAGGCTCTCCGGAAAGTCCATAGGATTAGCCATCGTAGCTGACGAGGAGACGACCAGTGCCATGGGGATAGAGTACCTTCTCGGGAAAGGCTGCTTCACCGAGGACGACCTCATAATCGTCCCAGACTGGGGATCGGAAGGCGGCACGATGATAGAGATCGCGGAGAAGCATCTGCTCTGGGTCAGATTCACTGTCAGGGGCAGGCAGACCCACGGCTCAGTGCCTGAGAAGGGGATCAACGCCTTCAGAGTGGGGACCGATTTCTTATCCGATCTCATGGCAAGGCTGAAAGAAAGATACGGGGAGGAGAATGCATATTTCAGGCCCCCCACGTCCACATTCGAACCGACGAAGGCCTCGCCGACGGTGGACAACGTGAATACCATCCCCGGGCTCTACGAGTTCTGGATGGACTGCCGGATACTGCCCTCTCAGGACCCGGAGGAGATTCTCGGTATGATGCGCGCCGTCGCCGGGGAGCATTCCGAGAGGACCGGAGCGGAGATATCGGCGGAAGTGGAGCAGAAGACCTTCGCCGGGAAGCCGTCCGCCACGGACACAGAGGACTTCAAGGTCTTTTTGGAGGCCGTGCGCTCCGTTGCTGACGGGGATGTGGAAACAGTGGGAGTGGGGGGAGGCACATGCGCCAACTTCTTCCGTTTGAGAGGTCTTAACGCATATGTGTGGCAATTCGGCGGAGGATCGCTTCATCAGCCCAATGAGTATGTGGTGCTGGACAACATCGTGAATGATGCGAAGGTGTATGCCACCGTATTCTACAGACTCTGCGTCTGATCGAAAAGACGTTCCATCATCCAGTCGGCGCTGAATTTCACGATGTCCTCATAGCCCTGTCCGTTGCTCACAAATGCTATCGGCTTCCCGATGGTGTGGGCTATGGACAGCGCCGCTCCGCCCTTGGAATCGGCATCTATCTTGGTGAGTATCACCGCATCTATGCCGACCGCCTGATCGAATACCTTCGCCTGTTCCACGGCATCATTGCCTGCCAGGGAATCCCCTACGAATACGGTCAGGGCAGGTTTGGCCACACGGTCGATCTTCTTCATCTCGTCTATCAGGTTGCTGTTGGTCTGCATCCTGCCCGCGGTGTCGATGAGGACCGCATCCCTGTGCTTTGATTTGGCGTGATCGATGGCATCGAAGGCCACTGCCGCAGGGTCCGCATTCTGAGAATGCTTCACTATCTTGCAGCCCAGTCTGTCCGCGTGTATCGTCAGCTGCTCTATGGCCCCCGCTCTGAAGGTGTCCCCTGCCGCCAGAACTACGGTGTGGCCCTCTTTCATAAGACGGTTGGCGATCTTCGCTATGGCTGTGGTCTTGCCGGTGCCGTTGATGCCGACGAACATTATCGAAACAGGCCGCTGCTGCTTGGAGAACCAATCATCGAAATCGAACTCGTTGATCTTCAGCACGTCCCTGACGGCATCCTTCACTGCGAACTCGACCACTTCGTCCAACGTGTGATCGCGGTGGTATTTCTTCCCTACGAGACCGCTCCTGACCCCGTCCTTTATCTCCTCGACAACGGGAAGAGCGACGTCGGCCTCCATAAGAGCAACCTCAAGTTCCCACAGCAGATCATCCAGGAAACCCTCCTTGATCTTCTTCCCGGAATCTGCCGCCACGGGCAGCTCCTTCGCAAGGGCTTTGGCCTCCTTCTTCTGCTGCTTCGCGATTCTGGCCGCCTCCTTTCGCGAAGGTGCGGGCTGCGCAGGCTGAACGGCAGTCGTCTCCCCTTCCTGAAGTTCAGGGAGAACGGCCTCTTTGGGGGTCTTGCGGAAAATGCCTTTGAGCTTGCTTTTCAGGGAGTCGAACATAGGGGACTCACTGTCCTCTTCTACTCATCTCCTCTTGGACCCTTACTGCGAGATCCTGGGCGGTGGCCTCCAGATTATGCATGGCCTCCGATATCTTGCCCAGGGCCTCCGATATCTCATCGGAGTTCTTCTTGATGTAATCCAGGGCAGCATCCAGGCTCATGTCCATGGACACCCTGCTTCCCACGCCGACGACGGCCGAGCGCTTCGAAGAGGCCTTGGCGGGCACGAAAATACTGGCGCCTACGGGGACGAGGATCTCCTCTCCCTCCTCCGCCTCCCGGAGAGCCTTCAAGGCCTCCCTGGCCCTGGCGGTCTCGGAAAGGGACATCTGCAACAGCTGGGACTGCTTGGAAAGAGCCTCGAGCTGCGAGTTATAGGCCTCAAGGAGGGCCATCGACTGACGTAGCTCGTTATCTTCCATTTCATTCACCGAGCTTGTACTGAACAACGTGATCCTTGGCTTCGGAGGCGGTTATCTCCTCCATGGAATCCAGGGCTATCTGCCATCTCTTGAGCCTGTGCTTGCTCCCGAGAAGGGACAGTGCCTGCTCTTCAGCGGCGCCCTTGTCCTCGGCGGCCACTTCGATGGTGAAGACCTGTCTGCCCTTGGGCTGTCTCGCGTCGCTGAAAGAACCTTTTATGCGGAAACCCTTCATATCAATTACCAAGACGAGGAATTATATCTACTGAATAAAGCTTTTGGTTGGGTGCCGTGCGTCATATGGCGGAAGAAAGGTTGATATTATGCTATAACGGGAATTCATTCCCTTCCGTATCGGTAACAGGAGACAGATGCGATCAGATGTGCGAGCACTGCCGCGGGCACTATCTCAGGGGGATGACCGGGGCGGAGACCTCCGGGGAGCTCTTGTCGGAGGCAGGCAGGATAAGGGCATCAGGCGGCAGAGGGATGCTGATAAGCGGCGGATCGGATGCGTCGGGCAGAGTGCCCGTTGCGGATCATGCGGACGCTGTGGCGAGCATAGTCTCCGGCGGTCTTGAAGTGAATGTCCATACGGGATTCATATGCAGAGAGGAAGCGGAAAAACTCGTTGCCGCAGGTGTCAGCAGGTTCTCCGTTGATCTGCACCAGGACCCTGAGATCATTCGTGGTTTCATGCATCTTGACAGGGAGCCTGAGGATTACGGTGAGCTGATCGACATCATAAGGGAAGCCGGAGGCATCCCCGTGCCGCATATAACCCTGGGCTTCGGGGCGGAGGACCTCTCCTCATCGCTGAAGCTTCTGAGATCGAAGGGGATCACCGACGTGGTGGTGCTGACACTTGTTCCTACACCCGGCACGGTGACCGAGCATTCGAGGATGAACGAGGACGCTGCGGCAGGAGCGGTCATGATGATGTCCGCCATGGGATTCTCGGTGACCCTGGGATGCATGAGGGACAGGACCCTGAGGGGCCTGGAGGTGAAATGCATACAGGCGGGAGCCAGGCGCATAGCGAACCCGTCCGCCGATACTGTCAGATGGGCTCGGGAGAACGGCTTCACAACGGAGACGGATGACCGGTGCTGCTGTATGGGGATCTAGAAGAAACCGTCCTTGGGCTCAGTACCGTCCCCGATCGTCGCCTCTTTGCGGCCTATGAGGAACACCGCCGCATACTCCGGGACCTCTGTCGTGCCTTTCAGGCTGAATCTCTCGCCCCGTATCGTCACGTCATAATCCCTTCTCATGGTTATCTGGACCGGATCGTCCGAGTATTGGACGGGGACCGCGTCCGCCAGGGGGTCGAAGTCATCCAGCTCCGTACGGGACAGGGGGACAACGCGCAGACCGGTCTTACCGTGCAGGGACCCGGGCAGTCTTATCAGCCTCTTTATATCAGCGGTGACGGGCTCATCCACTTCTCCGGAGAGACGTTTCATGGCATCCTTCTGCATTATATCGATCAGACGGTCCTGGGTCGTCTTCCTGATATTGACCATGCTGCCGGTCCTGAACATAGTCTCCCTGTTCTCTGCCAGTTCCGTTCTCATATTGACCAGGGTCTTAGCCGTCACTCCGGCAAGAGAAGGATATGCTTTCCTCATGTCGGAAGGCTCCATGGAGCATATGTCCTCCACCAGTTCTATGAAGGCTCCTCTCATGCGGAGCCTCCATCCTCCGGAGTCAGGCAGAGGTATCGTCCGGTACGTCTTGACATTGCTCCGCAGGCCACCGCCCATTGATACGGTCGATGTGGCCGTTCTCTCATAGGGGAAGACCCAGTCGATGTTCAGGCCTTTGACCGTTATGTAATCAACGATCTCCCTGCGCTCGTGGGACCCGAGAGCCAGGACATCCGGGAGGTCCACGTGGGCGTGGTATCCTCTTCCGCCGGAGAAGACTATCTGCACCTGCTCCTCTTTGAAGCCCAGGTCCCCCAGGAGGAAGGAGTCGATGAGATTGGCCATCTCCTTCTTGATCTGCTCCAGCATGCCGGCGTAGGTCATCTTCTCGGCGCCTTCCAGGTGGTCCGCGTCCAGATCGAATATCAGGTCGGCGCCCAGCCATTCCTTCTCCTCCATCGTGGGAGCCCCCGGCTTCCTGTAATACGCCGTGGAATAGTAGCAGTGCGACGGTACCTTGGAGTAGAGCATCGCCCTGAGATCCGCCGATCTGGAGAATGCGGTGTGCCTCTGCATGAAGTTCTTATCGAAGAACATGAACCCGAACTCCCTCCTGGCGAACCTGGAGGGCATGATCGGTCCCTCCTCCTTGTAGTACTTCCTGAACGTCTTCAGGAGGAATCGGAGGTTCTGGTCCATGCATTCGGATTAGGTTTCGGCAACGTATAATTATGTTGCCGACGCTGGAAAGCGCATGGCAGTGCCGATCTACGATAACCACGTGCATCTGAATCCCAGGGGAAGGAACGTGGACGCCCTGAAGGCTTTCGAGGCGGCCGGGGGCACGGGAGTGACGCTGGTCACACTGCCGTACGAGGAGGTCGTCATCTCCGAAGGGGAGGATTTCCTCCGGTCGTTCAGGATAGCTCTCTCCCTTGCCGAGAGGGGACGGGAAGCCACAGGATTGAGGATCAATGTGGCTGTCGGTCCGTATCCGGTGCTGATCATCCCGTTGGCAGAGCGCTTCGGTCTTGAGACGGCGGAACGCATCATGACGGAGGGCATGGAGATCGCCGCCCGCCTGGTCACTGACGGGAAGGCCGATGCGATAGGCGAGGTGGGAAGGCCCCATTTCCCTGCGGACGCCGATATCCTGGAGGCTTCGGACAGGATCCTCATCAGAGGGATGGAGCTTGCATCAGAGATAGGATGCCCGGTAATGGTACATTCCGAATCGGAGCCGCATACCTGCCCCGATCTCAGGAGGATGGCCGATTCTGCGGGGCTGGACTCTGGAAGGGTGATAAAGCATTCCTCGGGACCGTTGGTGACCGAGGCGGAGAACAGGGGCGTAATGCCCTCCATACCCGCATCCAGGACAACCGTCCGGGAAGCCCTCTCGAAGGGTACCCGGTTCATGCTCGAGACGGATTACATAGACGATCCGGGGAACCCGTCCGCCGTGATGTCCATAAACACCGTTCCCAAGAGGATCAAGGCGATGACGGCCTCCGGCGAGATGAGCGCCGAGGATGTTCACAGGATATGCGGTGAGATACCGGAAAGCATGTATGGGTTCAGATAGGGTTTTCTATCATGCGAGGGATAGTCCGCATCATGAAGGCCACTATTCTCTGCCTTTATGACGAAGGTGCTATAGAAGGGACTCCTCTGATAGGTGCCAGAGGCTTCTCCGTTCTCATAGATGCTGACGGGGAGCTGACGATGTTCGATACGGGCCTTCGCGGAAGGTATCTGGCGAACAACATGAAGATCCTGAAGGTCGATCCGGAGGCGATCGGACGGGTGGTCCTCTCCCACGGTCACGCAGACCATATAGGCGGTCTCAGAAAGCTCAACGAACTCAGAACGGAGGATATCGAGGTATTCTCGGATAAGAAGACATTTGAAGCGAAATCAGGGATCAGGAAGACCTCTGTGTTCAGGGGTCTTGATAAGACGGTTCAGAAGAATGTTGACGACTGGGTACAACTCAGCGAGCATCTTCACATCGCCCCTGCGATATCCGGGGAGCACGGTGAATGCTCGGCAGTGCTGCTCACCAGAAAAGGCCCGGTCCTGATCTGCGGATGCTGTCATGACGGCGTGGGTCAGCGTATGGACCAGATCAGGGACAGGTTCGGCAGGCATCCCGTAACCATAGTGGGAGGTCTGCACTTCTCAGACTCTGACCGCCGGAGGGCGGAGAGAACGATGGACGATCTGGAATCCGGGGGACCGCCTCATATTCATACGGGACACTGCACCGGCCCGGACGGGATGACAAGACTGCGCACAAGATTCGGGCTGAGAGCTGTTGAAGACCTCTATGCGGGGACGGAGATCGAGTTCGATCTGGAACCCCAAACTTCTAAACACAGCAGGCCATAACCGGTCCAGGGAGACAAGATGTTCTGGAGACTTAGGACCGCTGCGATGTTCGTCTATATGACGCTGCTGCTGATGGGCGTGGGATGGCTGGTGATGTGGCTGATGGATTCATTCTCATATTATTTTCTGGGGGCCCTATGCGCCATAGCTCTTCTGATGTGCTTCGTGACATATTTCTGGTCGAAGAAGTTCGCATTGACGGCGAATCGTGCCAAGATAGTTACCGAGGATCAGGAACCCAGGCTCCATGCCATGGTCAGGGATGTGGCCCGGAGAGCGAACCTCCCCATGCCCGAGGTCGGGATCGTGGAGTCCATGCAGATGAACGCCTTCGCAACCGGCAGGAATCCTAAGAATGCGGCGGTCGTCGTTACGAGAGGACTGCTCATGAACATGCCGGAGGATGAGATAAGAGGTGTGCTGGCACACGAGATGTCCCATGTGGGCAACAGGGACATACTGGTCATGTCCGTGGCATCGGCCATATCTGCGATACTGACGTATGTATCCCGGTCCATATACTACGCCACCCTGTTCGGGGACAGGAGAAACAACGGTGCAGTGCTGATAGGATTACTGGCCAGCATCACGGTGCCCTTCGCGGCCCTGCTGATCCAGATGAGCATATCCAGGAAAAGGGAGTTCCTGGCCGACGCATCGGGCGCCAAGATCATAAATGATCCCCGTGCTCTTGCCAGGGCCCTCACCCGTCTGAAAGGAGATGTGCCTGTACGCCGCACTCAGGCGACCGGTTCCAATCCGGCAGAGGACTATTCCACCGCGCATATGTGGATCTCGTCTAATCTGGGCGGCGGGATAGGCAACATATTCAGCACCCATCCGCCCCTCGATGAGCGCATAAAGAGACTCAACAAGATGGCTGATGATATGGGTCTGTGATCAGTGCACAGGTTCCCATTTCGAGAGCTCGTTGACCTTTGAAAGAGTGGAGCCTCTGGTTATCTCCTCCCGGGTCCTGTTCTCTCTCTCATGAACGTCCAGGGCACGGTTGGCGACTTCCACGGCCTTCTCCTTCGGGACGACGATTATCCCGCTTTCATCTCCTATTATCCAGTCCCCAGTCCTGACCGTCTGGCCTCCGACGGAGATCTCCATCCCTATGCCGCCGTACCCTTTGGGCTCCCCGGCATTGGGCGCCACGGACCTGGAGAATGCTGCGAAATCCATCGCTTTGATGTCGTCGATGTCCCTTATTGCCCCGTCGATGACCACACCCACCACGCCCGTCATGACCGCTGAATGGCTTGCCAGCTCCCCCCATACGGCGACCGGCGATCCGCCGACGTCTATGACGATGACGTCTCCCTTCTGAGCCCGGTCTATGGCCTCAACAGGCTTTGCCCAGTCCCCGTTGGCCGTCTGCACCGTAAGAGCGCGGCCTGCCATCCTCTGACCGGACCTTATCCTCGGGACTATGCCTGTCATAACCCCGCGTTTGTGGAACGCATCGGATATGTTGCATGTGGACACCTTTGAGAAGGCCTCGAAGAGCTCATCCTCCCCGTATTTCTTCGAAAGCCCAGCATCCACCCTGGCGCCGCCCATGGCGGCCTTGACCGCGGCGGTGGAGGCCGTTACGTCGCCGGTCTTCATTATCCCCCCGCCCACGATTATGATCTGAGCTCCCGCTTCAACGTACATGCCCGCGGTCTCTGCCGTTATGCCTCCGGCAGCTGCAACGGGCACCGACGTCTCGCTGACGATCCTCTTCAGTATATTGATGGGAGGGTCCTCCCCCCTCATCTGCTGGTCGATGCCCATGTGCAGGCAGATGTAGGACACGCCCATGGCCTCCGCTTCCCCGGACCTCCTCACCTTGTCCGGGACGTTTATCATGTCCACCATGATCTCCGCGCCGTATTTCCTGGCGGCGGCCACAGCCTCCTCTATCGTGGAGTCATCCGAAAGACCCAGCACCGTGACTATGTCCGCACCGGCCTTGGCCATGATCTCCACTTCCAGGGATCCGACGTCCATGGTCTTGGTGTCCGCTACAATCTTCACCCCCGGGAACTCCCTGCGCAATGTGCGTATGGATTCGGCCCCTTCGCTCTTTATGAGTGGGGTTCCGGCCTCTAACCAGTCCGCTCCCCCGGCGAGGGATTCCCTGGCTATAGGTACGGCCCTGCTCGTTTGCATGAGATCCAATGCCAACTGGAGAACTGCCATGTTCGGTTAATCCGAAGCTGTTTATTTACATCTATTGAAAGAATACCACTCAGCTCGCCCGTCTATCATCAGAGATCAGCCCGAAAACGATCATCATCGTGGCATAACCCCATCGGCGGCGGCGGTTAAATCTTTCTTGGTGTCCGAAATAGTTATTTTATTATTAAATATTAAAACATATTAATTGATTAAAATATAATGAATATTTGAACCGACAATAAGAAAAGGTTTAACAGGTCAGGGGCATCAGGGGGTGATAAAGATGGCGCGCAGGAAGAAATCCAAGAAGCTTGAGATCATATTCGTCGACGAGGTCAACGACCTGCAGTCCCAGGTTGCCGAGTATTTCCTCAGAGAGGAGTACGGCGATATGTATGATGCATACAGCGCCGGACCGAGGCTGGACTACATCAACTGCGAGCTGATATCCGTGATGTATCAGGAAGGATATGATATAAGGAGGCAGAGGTCCAAGGATTTCGATTTCCCCGGCCTTCCCAAGAATCCGGATTACATCGTATTCGTGGAGGAGAGCACCCACGATCTGCTGAAGGATGTCATGCCCTGGGATGCCAAGCAGATCCTGAAGGGATTCAGGAGAGAGGACAGCCGCAAGGACGCAACGGACGACAAGGAATTGGCGCAGGCCCTCTCGTCCTTCGTAGAGAGTATTCGCGCATGGGTCGTCGAGACCTTCGCAGACCCGGGCAAGCTGGAAGAATTGGCCAGATGATCCCCGTATACGTTTATGACAAGGGTCAGTGCGATCCCAAGAAATGCACGGCCAAGAGGATGGTGAGGTTCGGTCTGGCGAGGGAGGCGAAGACGCTCTCCGCCATACCCCGGGGCGCGCTTGTCCTGTCCCCCTTCGCGGAGAAGGCCATCTCCCCCGCCGACGCATACAGTGCCAGGAAGGGGCTGGTGGTCATGGACCTCACATGGACGAACATCGACGGGTTCCCTAAGGTGAGGGGCACAGAAGAGAGGGGATTACCGTATCTCCTGGCATCGAATCCCGTGAACTGGGGCAGGCCCATGGAGCTGAACAGCGCAGAGGCCGTATTGGCGGCCCTCGTCATCCTGGGAGAGGAGAAGCAGGCCGCATCCTTCCTGGGACGTTTCAACTGGGCCCCGGAGTTCATGCGCCTGAACGGGAATCTTCTGTCGGACTACTCCCGGGCCGCTGACAGCCGGGAAGTGGTCCGGATTCAGAATGAGTATCTGGAATCCATCCTCTGATCAGACCTCGAACCAACCTCTGGTGTTGGGCACCATAAGATATATGAGTACCAGTGCCGGGATGACCGCTTCCATGAAATCCATGCTGTACAGACTCAGTACAAGGCTCAGCCCGATGATTATCACAGACAGCCACCATGCCCAGGTCTTGCCGGACATGAGCGCGAAGCCGACTATAACGTACAGTATCCCCATTATCAGGAGCCCTGCAGAACCTGCTCCGGCGAACAGTCCCAAATCAAAGTCTGATGTTGCGATGTAGGCGCTGCCTGCAAGCAGCAGGGCGCCTGCGATGATAATTGCTATCCCGGCCAATATCGAAAGTATCGCCACTATTGAAAGCAGAATGGGTCTGCTGAAGTCCTTCTTAGCCATGCGGATGCTATGCTGTTGCGTATTTAAAAATTTCATCTGGGCCGTTCATACTGGTCCGATACGTCTTTAGGGAAGGCGGTTCTACGGACGCATCATGCAGCCCTCGTTCGTGGAATATGTTTGGCTTGTCTTCGGAGAGGACAAGATCCCTACGAGAGAGGTGGAGATCAGGCTCTTCGAGCTCTTCGACTACAGGTGTCCCGACGACCTGGTGAAGTCCCTGATGATGATGAGATCAAGGGGATACCTCAAAGGAGAGGTCTCCGTCGAAAGGGGAGGATGGGTGTGGTGGGTCGATGATGAATGCAGATCCGTGCCCATCCGTAAGGAAGACAAAGTGGTCCCGGGCATTCTGCGGAGAATGTGAAATACCCCGGCCCGCGTATCCGTCCTCGTTTTCGTGGTTTTGCTGAGTAACTATTTAATAAAGCCTAAAGCGTGATATATTACGACGGTAGAAGAATTCACTGTCAGGTGATTTTGAATGAACATACGAAAAGTATTGCCGGTGGCAGTCGCAGCCCTTATGCTGGTCTCTGTGCTGGGAGTCGTATTCCTGCCCGTATCGGATGCGGACGACGATCCTGTTGTTGTCACGGATAACCTGCTCAATGTCGGCGACGCGATAGGCATAGGCGGGGCCATATCCTTTGATGATCTGGTCCGCATCTTCGCCCTGGACGGCGGAGAGGATTATGAGTTGAGTGATGAGATAATCTGGAATCTTATCAGCGAAATTTTAAGCGAAGAGGACGAAGAGGACGAAGAGGGGCCGGGTCTGTTTGATCCCAAAGACTTGAATGGTGATGGTGAAATAGATACGGATGAGTATATTGTGCATATTCAGCACCTTGTCTTCTCCGTGCTCAAGGTCCTGGAGGAGAAGCTGGGACTGGATCTCTCCGCTTCCGTGTCCATCTACGGGATGGCGGAGGTGATAGAGAAGAAGGGGAACGATTACGTGCTCAAGGTCGATGCGGCCGCTCAGATGGAGGTCTCCGTTGGAATCTCTCTGAAATCAAGGCCGGTCGAAGGGACCTATTACGAAGATAGTCTGGATGATTTGCTCCCGTTCCTTTTACTGAGCCTGTTCCCCGATGACGTACCTGAGGACTTGGAGGACTTTATATCCGAGGAATACGGCGGTTTCATGCCGGAATTCTTCGAGGAAGAGAGCATATGGGTGAATCTCAATGCTGTCTTAGCGGCCTCCCTCAGCGGGTACCTCTACATGACCAAAGATGCTGAGAGCCCCGATTTCACCATCAACGGTGTTTTATTGGATATAAAGGCGGGAGCAGATCTGAACGTCTCCACCAATGCAAAGATCGGCATCACAACGTCTTATGGTAGCCTGACAATCATGCTGTCATATCCGGATGAGATCCAGACCATAGGCATCAGGGCCACCGTCGCTGCATCCATGGAGACTGTCTTCTCGGCAACGTCGG
>LSQX01216267.1_pt1 | contig 24032 bp, 19 predicted proteins | sample 654561 | NCBI WGS metagenome assembly LSQX01 (sample SAMN04489861, study PRJNA283612) | anaerobic digester metagenome | isolation source: 4 biogas reactors fed with cattle manure at either 37C or 55C with and... | place: Denmark: Kongens Lyngby | collected 2014
TCAACGATGTTGTGCTATTTATCAAGTAAGCATTAAAATAATTTATATGTAAATACTACAAAATGCTCAAACAAACAGATTCTAAAATGTCGGACAGGCAAAAAGAAATTATTGATGTTTCACTCCAACTCATTGCGGAGGACGGCATTCAGGGATTGACCATAAAAAATCTGGCAAAAAAAATTGGCTTCTCCGAATCGGCCATTTATCGGCATTTTGAAAGTAAAATTCAAATACTGATTGCCATTTTGGATTTTTTTAAAGAGCACACGCAGCAGCTCTTTGCTGACCAACTCAACAAGAACGACAATGCTATTGTTAAAATAAAACATTTGTATTTTAATCAGTTCAAAATTTTCACACAATCACCTTCTTTGGTGGCCGTAGTTTTTTCGGAAGAGCTTTTTCAAAACGAGAACATACTGGCGGGAAAGGTGTCGGAAATAATGAATACCAATTTTGAAATGATGACACAAATCATACAAGCCGGGCAGGATGCAGGAGAGCTGCCAACGGATATTGAAGCATCGCATCTCTCGTTGGTCGTGCTGGGATCGTTAAGGCTGTATGTAAAACAATGGCATCTTTCGGACTACGCGTTTAATCTGACAGAGAAAGGCAAAGCGTTTTCCAACTCAATTGAAAAATTAATTAGTAAATAAAAATTTAAACTTAAAAAGATCATGAAAATTGTAAAAGTATCAGAAGTGCAAATCTCAGAAACGCCGCACAAAGTGGACGTTAGGAAATTGTACGAAAAGGATTCGGCGCAGGCTATGCACATCACCCTGCAGCCTGGCGAAGCACTAAAACCGCACATCACACCGGTGGATGTATTTTTCTTTGTTCTGGAAGGAACACCCGAAATACTTGTCGGTAAGAAAAAAATGCTGGTGGAGACCAACAGCCTGGTGGAAAGCCCGAAAGACATCGTTCATTGTTTGTATAATAATTCGGAGCAAGTGGCCAGGATTCTGGTTGTGAAAGCGCCAAAGCCAACCACACAGGCCAAGCTATTGTAAAGAATGAAAAACCTGCCCACATACCTGGCGGCAGCAGTTTTAGCCATCTTTGGGTTAGCCACCTTATTCGCCAGCGGTGCTATACTGCTCGATCTGTTTGACGTGCGCGAAACGCAGGGCAACTATGTGCCTTTTATTGTTTTTACAAATTTTCTCGTCAGCCTGCTTTATCTGATGGCGGCTTACGGGTTTGTAAAAAACAAGTTTTTGGCCTTGAGTCTCCTGCTCGCTTCTCTGGTAATTCTTATTGTCGCTTTTGCAGGCTTGTGGGTTCACATATGGTCGGGAGGTCTTTATCAAACAAAAACGATCGGTGCAATGGCTTTTAGAATCATTGTAACCCTCGGCTTCGCAGTGGCGGCATATTTTATTAATAAAAAAAGTAAAAGTCATGGAAACAACGAAGTCAGAAATTAGCGCCAAAGCGGCGCATATTCTTATGCAAAAGGGATTAAAGGAACTCACGCTTGCTAATCTTGCAAATGAATTGGGTGTAACCGAAATCCAACTAAGCCACCAGATCAAAAATGTGGACGACCTCATTTTGATGTTACTCATGGAGTTCGAAGTCCAGATCAATGAATACGTTCAGATCATTACCAACCATGTAGAAACCGCGGATGATAAATTCAAATTGCTCTTTAAGGGGCTTTATTATTTGTTTATGCAAAAGCCACATTACCTTTTTCTGCTCTTCGACAAAGACCACAATACGCGGGATGACCAGATAAAGGAGTGCGTGGCGCGCATAAAAAAAGCTGCTGAATTATGCCTTACCGGGGTATTAAATGCCGGGAAAAGAGAAAATAGTTTTAAAACGAAAGCCTCCACTGCGGTATTGGTTGAGAACATCCTTACCAGTTTCAGATCGCTCATGCAACAGGAGCAACGCATCAATGAAATGGCGCTGGAACTAAAGACGATCAAGTCGTCCTATAAACCTTTTCAGGGAGAAGGATGATGCTCCGTCAGCGTGGCTTAAACCTCAGGATGCTGGCTAACCCTTTCCCGCCCTCATTGGAGATATACATGGTGCCATCATTCGCAAAGCAAATGCCTTCGGGCTGATTAAAGAGTTTAGGAGGCAACTTTTTTATATCTGCAATATCTCCTTCGCGGCTCATCATCAGCAAGAGTTTGGCGGTATGCGAAATTACATACAGGTGATTGTTGTGGGGATGGATGGCAATGCCAGAAGGCTCAAAAAACAGGGCATCGCTGATCAAGCCGCTCTTTTTGGTGGCCTTGATATAAAATTCGCGGACAGCGCCACTTGCCCTGAATGCTTCGATTACCGACAGGTCGATGAGATATGCTGGCGTGGTGCTGAGACTGAGTTCATCCAGATCAAAGCTGTAGATGGCTTTGAAGCCTTTATATTTCTCACCCTTTTCTAAATTGGGCTTGCCCTTACAAGCTATCAAAAGTGAGTGGGTTTGCGGATCGTAGGCCAGCCCTTCGGCATTGTTGGCAGAAGTGAGCGGAGTTTTGTATCTGGTAACCACCGGGTGGGGCTTCCTGAAATTTTCGACACGGTACAAGTTTCCATTGCTTTTGAGAACCCATGCTGTCGAATCGACCATTGTAATCCCTTCGTAATCGCCTTTTCCCCCAAAATCATGCTTGCTCAGGACTTTCCCCGATGATTTGTCGATAAGATAAATGCGGGCATCTTCATCCTGCACAGCGGCGATGGTGGTTTCGTTAAAGATCGCAAGGCCTGAAATCTCTCTCAGTTCGGCAGGCAACTGCCAAACAGTGTCGGGATGATCAAGCTGATAATCCGGTGAAATGGAACTTTCAGTTGTTTCATTCTTGGTTTGGTTGTTAAATTTACATCCGTTGAAGATGGTAAGGATCAGCAATAGAATTTTAAAATTGAGAATCATGTTGTTTAGTTTTTTAATTAGCATAACAACCAGATGGATTCCTGGTCATTAAAACTGATATTTAAGTGATACGTTTATCAGGTCGTCTTCTTTGCTATGGGCATAATAGACGCTGATCAAGGCCATATCGAAAGGCAAAAGCCACAAGCCCAGGCCATAGCCCTGATGCCATTGCGACGACTTTTCGTCATCCAGCCACACGCGCCCAACGTCGTGAAAAAGCGTTAGCCCGGTGCTGCCGTTCAAAATGTAGGTGTTGAACTGCTTTAGGCGGATGCGTACATCGATATTTTGATAGAGCGAGGCATCGCCGTAAAAACGGGTTTGCCGGAAGCCACGCAGGTTGGTTTTTTGCCCCAGCTTAGCCGCTTCATGAAAAACATAATCGCCAAAGAGTTTTTCGCCGCCCACCCTGAAAGCATAAACCACGCGTGGCCGCTGTGCAAAACTCAGGTAGCCGGTAAAATCGGCAGAAGCTTTTGAAAATCCTGTAGAAACAGCATCCAGGCCAAGGAACTGCGAATAGGCTGTTTCCAGGCTCAAACCACGCGTAGGGAATGTGTTGCTGCCTACAAATTCTTCTTCAGTTTTTGTTTCGCGATTGGCGATGGTGTTGATTCGGTACGAGAGCGTCAAGCCCATATATTGGTGCGTTTTGAGGTCGTTTTCATCCAGCCCGTTATCCGGAAAATCTGTAATAAACCTGCCAGCGACATCTTTTACATTTGTATTTTTATAAAAAATATTTAAACCTGCTTTGTGTGCATCATCGGTGGAAAGTTGTTTATTAAGATCCATTGCAACAGCATATTGCGTCATCCTTACCAGGTAGTAGTCAATTTCTGATTTTCCCTCCAGCCAGTTGCTTTCGTTGCCCATACCAAAATAGTTGCTTTCGAAACGGGGCGCCTTAACATCGGCCACAACATTCATTTCCAGTTTTTTTAAGGGAAAAATAAATTTACCCGAAAGATAAAAACGAACTGAGCCTGTTAAAAAGGCATAGTTGCCAAGCAATTTGTACTGTTGCTGCCGGTAGCGCGAATATTTGTTGATGATAGCGCCACCACCTGTAAATATGCCGTCATCCCGGTTGTAGCCTGTAAATATTCCGGGAAAAACCACATCAGGCTTATAGGCTTCGCGGTCGTATTCCAGCGCATCTGCATTGTATCTGCTTTTTAATCGCGACCTGAGCTTGGGCGAAACCGGGGTTTCCTTTTTATCATAAATGGTGATAAAGCGTGGCACCTTTCTGCCTTGGTAAAGCATCTCGTTTTTATCATCGCCTCCATATATTGTTGTCTTAATTTTGTTTCGCGAATTTCCTTCGATGGTAAAACTATCGTTGCCTGACAAACCATAAATCCTGATTTTTTTGGTTTCCGACGCATAAAAAGTGCGCTTGTAAACTGTGTCGGCACGTTTATCTTTTTCTGCATCCTGATACTTAACAACCTGGAGCGAAGTGTCGCTGGGCACAAAAATGTGAAATCGATCTTTTTGGTGTGTTCCGGTGATATCGACTTCTTTGGCAAGCGACAGATAAAGCTGACGCGCCATAGGCTCCAGATTAGTAAGCCGGGTTTTTAAAGTAGCAGCAGTTGTTGATGCACACAGCGGCTGAACTTCTTTGGGAAACGCTGCTACCGCCGTGTCAATATCAGTGGAGCTCATGCGCGTTTTCAGCGTGTCCATCTGGTTTTGCCAATCGCTCCAGTCGGCGGCGGTTAAAAAGAAACGATCGAAATAGCGCGCGTTGTAGGATTGGCCGGGGACGTTTTCGGTAAAATCATCAAAGCCCTGAATTTTGGGCAAGAGCCACTTGCGGGCAGCTATCCATGGAATGATCCCTTCGTTGACGAAAAAAGCCTGGTCGCGGTCGCGGGGTATAGGTTTATAAATGGTTTTGCCACCCCTCTTAAAGATGGCCCATCGCCACTGGTCATCGTGCCTGTCCCAGTCGTTGATCCAGATATCAAACAAGCGGGCTTTGAGCGTAGCTTCTGTATCAACCAGGTGGTTTTCCTTTTTCAGAATGGCATCAACTGCTTTGCTGGTAGAGACAATGTTTTTGGAGTAACCGAAGCTGGCAATGTTCCAGTGTTTGCCATCCGGGCGCTCCTCGAACAAAAAGAGCTGATTGGCTACATCGCGGCGATAAATGCCCAGCAGTGCGTCGTCGGGCACAAAATAAATTTTGGGGTTGGTATGAAATACACCGGCATAATGCGCAAGACGCGCCACCACCAGCGCCGCATAGGGATTGGAAGCTGATATCTGATCCTGCACCAGGTCAGCCGCAAAGGTTTGCTTCATGCTTACCGGCAAGGCTCCCTCGGCATATTTCTCTACAGAGCGTAAAACATATTCACGCTTATGCGCATCTTTCAGCCTCAGCGATTTGGTTTGTTGTCCGCCACCCCGTTTTACAATCTGAAGGCCACCCATTTTGGTGGAAATATCAAAAACCGGAGCTTCAATCTCCGTATTCCAAACCTGGCGATAGTTTTTTCCCATCCAAAAATAATTCGATTCAGCAATGTTATATTGATCACTGGCTTTGCTCAAAGCACTGTCGGGGAATTGTCGCAAAGCAGCTCTCTCTGCTCTGCTCTTAAGTTCTCTTTTGTAAAGTTGCTTTTGAAAAATCTTCCCGTCGGTTCCGTAAAACTCCAGCTTACTTTCCCCTTCCGGGAAAAAAAGCAGCCGGGCAAAGCCTTTTTGGTCGCTGCCAAATGTTGCCCTTTTCTGATTAACATAGCTCTGCTTTACCATCGAGCCGGAAATGATGTGATGCACGCTATCCTGTTCGAAGTACTGCAAATTGTCGTCGCCGGACGAAAGATAGATGATGCCCGGATAGATCCTGAGCATAGCGAGCATCGCATCGCGAAATGTTTTAAAGTCGGGATAGTTGTTGTCTGTTCGTAAGCCCAGAACCTTCCGGTAAAAGGTGTAAGGGGCTTCCAATACCGCTTGCCCGAATGAGAAATGGCCGCCACTGTTGCCATAGCTCTCGAGCGCCTGGTTGGCGGCGATAACAACGTGTTTGTCGGGATAATGACGCCGGATGGCATCCTGGATAAGCATCAAAGCGTCGGCATCAGATTCGATACCACATTTCAGGTAGCGGCGGTCGTGTTTGTACACCCACCAATAAGTATCTATCAAAATTACAACCAGATGATCATTGAGCACTACCTCCTGTGGTCCCGGACAAGCAGCCTGTGGCATATCAATTTCACCACGGTACTGCTCCTCAAGTGCATTTTCCACATTTTTGATTACCTTTTTTCCCCTGGGGCTGCCATTACCCCATTCGCTGCGCCCGGGAGCCAAAAGCAATGGCGACCTGAAATCGTGGATCAACTGCAGTGGAAACGTTTTTGTTTTGGCATCATAAAAATTTCCCGGAAAAACAAAGGCCAAAAAAGTACTGTCTTGCGCCCACACTCTCCACTGTTCCACCAAACCCGTGTCTATCGGGTCGCCTGCAATATTTCCTGCGGCCAGCAAAGCAACATTTTGCTGCTGCCCATAGCTGCGCATGCCGGTAATTGTGCTAATGCAAATTATCGACAAGATGAACCATCGTATGCAGCGGCCGCAGAACATAACTAAAGCGAGAGTTTTAGATTTTCGACATCTTTCAGTTTGGGCAACTGCACAGCGGACTTGTAGTTGTTTTTTTGCATCTTTCTCAAAATACTGTCGAGCACCTCAACTGTTTTTTCGATATACTCGCCTTTGTTAAGCATCACACATTCGGCGCGTTGTGCCAGTGCGGCATCGGTAATTTCCGAACGGGTAGGCACACCGCTTTTGGCCATTCGTTCCAGCACCTGCGTGGCCCACACTGCCGGTACATGCGCCGCTTCGCCCACGCGCATGATCTCTTCCTGGATACCGGCAAAATCTTTCCAGCCCGTTTCCACCGCCAGATCGCCACGGGCTATCATTATTCCTACCGGAAATATCTGCATGGCATGAAGCAATATTTCCGGAAGGTTAACAAACCCTTTGCGTGTCTCTATTTTTAGGATAAGGCCGGGCTTAGTCTCCTTTTTAGCGATTTCTTCGAGATAGGCCTCCACATCGGAGGCCTGGTTTACAAACGAGAGATTTACCGCATCGGCCCACTGTGCCACAAAATCGAGGTCTTCTTTATCTTTTTGTGTCAAGCCGCTTATTTTCAAATCACTGTCGGGGAAATTGATGCCTTTTCCTGCCCTTAGTCGGCTGCCAGAGTTTTTGGCGTGCACAATTTTTATATAAAGTTTGTCTATCTCTTTTGTTTCGATGACACCCTCTATTTTACCATCATCAAAAAATACGGCTTCTCCCGGCATCACATCATCAAAAACTTCGGGCAGTGTGCACGAAATATGTGCATGTGCGGTAAGTTTCCCGTGCGCATCGTATTGGGCAGGCTCACCAGGCTCAGGGGTTTTGTGCAAAATAAGGAGATCGTCTTTATGAAGTAGAATGAACTGCTCCAACGGCAGCAGCGTACCTACGAGATCGATCTCTTTGCCGGTTTGCTTCACCTGGCTGAGCGTCAAGGCTGTTCCGGTTTTTAAATAAGCAGAATCATAACATATTCCCCATTTCCCACCACCTTGCTTTCGCTCGATTACAATATTGTTTTTCTTACCGCGGGCATCCGTAAAATGGATAATATTCCCCCGCTTTATTTTTTTTACCAAAGCTGGTTCCACCGGGATGATGGCGTCTGCCGTGTCGTCGGGTGGGAGCACTGTTGGCGGGGCAATCCAAAGTCGGGCAGGTTTTGTCACAATCCCTGAGAGGTCGCGTTGAGGCTTGAAGCGCAATATTTCGGGTCCCGGTTTCATAGTGCCTGTACGAAGTTTTGGCCCGGCCAGGTCCATCATAATTTTGCAACTCTTTTTGGAGGCTTTGTTGGATTTCTGAATATGTGCTATCATTTTCTCCCAAATTTCGGGGCTGTCGTGCGCGCAGTTGATCCGTGCACTGTTCATCCCTTTGCGGATCAAACGGTTGATCAGGCCATAATCTTCCGCAGCATCGGTAGGTAAGGTGACCATGATGCGTGTCCAGCGGTTTTTCGATTGAAAGCCAAAGAGCTTCCGGGTGTTCATCCTGAGCAGTTTTTCGCTTTTCTTTACAGAGATAGTAGCGGCTGGTTGCGGGACATCGGGGATTCTGCGCAGATGGTTTAGTATGTTTTGTATCGAAAGCAGCGTGCTCATCACATGCGCTTCAGCCGAATCCAGAGCGGGAAGTCCCAAATATCTTAAACGCTCCTGCAGCTTTTCAATGTCGAAACTTCTAAGCGCCAGATAATGCACCAGATTGAGTGCGCTCTTGCGGTACTGCGGATGCACCCTTTCGATCAGCTTCTGGTGCACGGTCTCCATTTCATGGGTTTTGGCTATGATTTCTGCAACTTGATGGCTGATGTGCTGAAGTTTATCTTGTGTTTTCATCTTATTTGTGTTTTTATTTTATTAATATTAAAAAATTGCAACTAAAACTGATTTGGTGAGCATCACCTGCGGCGGCTTGCTTAAGCCGGCAAAAATACCAGCAAAAAAGCGATAACCGAAACCACTATTCCTACCATAAATATATTGTATGCCCAGCGCAGAAGCTTGTATTTTTTGGCCAGTACTTTCCCCAAGAGATACTGATCCCTGATCATGGCAGTATAAAGATACTTGTCGTCGTTGATCATTGCGCCTATCGCCTCCTCATATTCTGGCAAAGGCATGTTGTAAAAATTCCCAAAGAAGAGAAGATTTACTTTTTTGTGTTCAATATCCGCCTGCGTAAACTTCCCTTTAGAAATGTGGGGGCGCGTGGACAAGATGGCCAGCACGATGGTTGACAAACTGAACACAAGAAAAATGATGGTGGGAAGGATGATGGCCGGGTCTTGTTTAAATTTGCTTACCAATGCCGCCAGACCCAGCGAAATGATGATGCCGTTGAGCGAAATCAGAATATTGGATTTGTTGTCGGCAATAGAGCTGAGGTTTATCTGGGTGCGTGCGGTGAGCCTGAGCATGCTATCAGCGCCGCGTGAATAGGTGTTTTTGCCGGTTACGCTTTTCTTTTTCTTGCCCTTACCCTTTTTCTTTCCTTTTCCCTTTTCGCTACGTTTCTTCACCGATGCTTGCAGGACTTCAAGATTTTTGGCCTTGATCTGCGACAGCACATTGCGGCCATAGTTTGTGTAAAAAGTATGGTCAAGAAACATCTTTACCGATTCCTCTTCAAAGGCGCCTTTTTTAATTGTGCGTATGCCTGCATCATTCCATTCTTTGCGCATCCGCTCAGCATATTCGGGATAGTTTTCTTTTCCCAGGTGCATATAATCGGCATCACTCAATGCTTTTTCAATTTTAGTAGCCGGCTTTTGGGTAAAGATGGTTGCCCTGATACAATTGGCCACCACAAGGATAATATCCGCATCCACTTGTTTGTTTTTTAAAAATCCGGTGGCAATCTTTATGCTCTCTTCTTCATGTTGCAAATATTTCACCGTGTAGCCGGTATCGTGAAACCAGGCTGCAGTTTTAAGAATGCTTAGCTCGTCGTCGGTAAAATTTTCGTGTTTTGCAATAAGTTCCGCGTTTTTCACCACCTCACGTGTGTGATCAATATTATGATACACCAGATAAGGTGGCGTTTTTTTAATCAGTAGTTCGCTAACAAACTGTTCGATTTCGGCTAATAACAATGCGTCTATTTTCATGACTATTTAGATTTATGTTCTTCGTCTATGTTTTCGATATATCTGTAAATGGAAAAAAGCTTGCTGCTTCCTTTTAGCATGGTTTGTTCGGCTGAAATGAAGTTTTTCTTTTCGGCCTCATTCAGCTTCTCGAATACCTGCTTAGAAATGAGCAACTGCGACAGGTGTTTTTTGTTGAGCTGCTCGATGCGTGAAGCGATAATCACCACATTGCCGGTGATGGAATACTGCTTGCGCTGTGAGGAACCAATATTTCCGGTGATTGCTTCGCCATAGTGAATTCCAATACCTACACGGGTATCGGGCAAATTGCCGGCGGCCAGTTCGCTTTTCAGTTCGGCAATAATTTTTTCGGCTGCCAAAACCGCATCACTGGCAGTGTTTTCGCTTGAAACCGGTGCACCAAAGGTAGCCATAAAACCATCGCCCACAAACTGGTTGATGACCCCATGGTGCTGCTCTACTATCCTTATCATAAACTTGAACAAGGCGTTGAGGTATGATACTACCTCCTCGGGCGGATGGTTCTCGACGAAAGGGGAAAAATTTCGGATGTCGAGAAACATCACACTAACATCTTTCTTGATCCCGGTCAGTTCATCCCTTTTCTCCAGAATGCTGTTGGCTATTTGTTGTGAAATTTGCTGACCAAAAAGGTCGATAACTTCATTTTTCTCATTGGCTACCTTAAGTGAACTGCGCAGCTTTATTTTAATCAAATCTGCAACAAAACCAGCGGCAATACCCGAGATGAGCATGATGACGCCTTGCCCGACATATTGCATTCCGGTTAAACCAAGAGCCGCCTCCTTTGGCATAGAGCCTCCGATATGATAGGTTGAATAATAAATGGAAATCGCGACAAATTCAAACGCTGCAAGCATGCCCGTAAACACCGATAATTTGAAGCTGAGCCGCAGCGTAGAAAGTACTATGAATATGAAATAGGTGAGCGTGGCAGGAGTTTGCAAAATCGTTGTCTGCCCCGTGTATTCTACCACAAAAATTAATAATAAGCTGAGCAGCGTGACTTCTGAAAACGCATTGAAATAACCAAAAAATCGTGGATTTGAAAAAAACTGCCGGCGCCTTTTTAATAACACATTATGAATCAACACTTCGTAACCTATGAGCAAAACGGTAAAAATAAGCATGGCGTAAATGGCAATGTAACTCTCGAAGATCTGTAGGTACGCCGCTTGGTAAATGGAATAATTGATAATAAGCACCACAGCCTCGAACGAAAGCAGACCCACGAGAATAAGTGCGCGCAGCCGCTCACTTTTAAACATCTCGGCCTGAAATTGTTCTTCAAGAATATTTTCCTCTTTCTGCATTGCTTTAGAATTTCAATTCGCGGCAAAGTTAGTGAACATTCACTACATCACTAAATAATTTTGCATTTTTTAAGTTTTCTATCTCCTAACATATTCTTTCGCTACAACTCCAGCACGAAAGCCACACCACTATGTCCGCCAAAAAATGGCACCACCGAAAAATTTTTCTCTTTCTTGATTTTGTGCAGGTGCGGAATAAGGATGCCTGTGGCAGCGCCTATGGCCAGGCCGGCGATGGCATCGGTGGGAAAATGTTTGCTGGCACGCATGCGGAAGTAGCCTACAAAAACCGGTGGAACTACTGCAGCGGCAAAAAGCCAATATTTTTTGTTGCCAAGTTCGGGATGATAATCAGAATACACCTTGGCACAAAAGAACGAAGCACTGGCAGTCCAGGAAGTGTGGCCACTAAAAAAGGAATCCCGGGCGCCACCCTCTAATTTCATATCCCAATCAAAACCGGGATTGTAAACGAAAGGGCGGATGCGGTTGTGGGTCATCGGGCCGCCCCAAAGATACAAATGCGCCCCAATGGCTTGCGTTTCGAGGTAGATCAAAAGTACAGGCAGCCAATCTTTTCTTATTTGGTCATCAAAAAGCAACAGGGCAGGCAGAGCCAGCGAAACATTCATCGCGATATCAGAGATTAGTTGTGCGGAGTTGTAGTTGTCAGGGTTTTGATAAGTAGCCTGGCGGTCGAACCACCAAATATCGCTACGCTGAAGGCTGAGGATTGTAGCTGAATCCAGGCGGGACTTATCTTTCAGTAAACCCAGGCCGTAATAGCTCAGCCCATACCCGGCAGCCGTTGCGGCAACTTCCCATTTGTAGTTAACCCGGTACACCTTTTCATGTTCCCGATTTTGGGCTTTCACAAAAATGCCTGTTAAAAGCACCGAAAAAAGCAGGATGAATGTCCTTAGCATTGTTGGCGTTTGTTTGTAAATATTTAGGTGGTAATAGTTACACAAGATTGTATCACACCATTTAATAACCTCTCGTCCTGGTAAAGAGTAGCAACGTAAATAAATACTAAAATGTTACGGGTCGGCTTTCGGGCTGTACCTTTATCAAAACGAACAAATTAGATTTTTTATGAAAAAAGATTGCATTGTATTTGGCGGGTAAGTGAACATTTACTTACTTTGCGGCTTTATACAATTATGACAATTGGAATTTTTAGATAGAAAATGATAAATTCAAACCTACAAAAGATGCATAAAATCAGCCTTTTACTTTTCGTGATGTTGGGTTTTATCCTTGTACCGGCAGCAATGCAGGCACAAACCCCGCTAAAAATCGGGCTTAGCAAAGATGCTGCTACCGGTGAGTTTGAAACGTTGGCGCAGCAGATAAAATCAGAAATCGAAGCACTGGCACAAGCACGTGGCGGGGTTACATTCAGGGAACTCAATGCCGCCTGGCAGGCTGACAAGGTAAGCGAAAACCTTCGGGAACTTCTCGACGACCCCGAAACAGATATTGTTATTACCCTGGGTTTTCTCTCCAGCGATGCTGCCACGCGTTTGCCCTCCTATCCCAAACCGGTAATTGCCGCTACTTTGCTCGACCGCGAGCTGGAGGGCGTCACTCTGCAGAGCGATAGCAGCACCGGCATAGCCAACTTTTCGTACATCCCTTCGATGATCAGGCTCAAAAACGACATGCGTGCATTTTACGAGCTATTTGCGTTTAGCCATCTTGCCGTGCTGATTCCCGAACCGCTATACACCAATTTCCAGCCAATCCAACAGTTTTTAAACCAGGCAGGAGAGGGCTTTGAGCTTTCTTTTCTTCCGGTGAAAGCCGGTATGGAAAATGTCCTTTCGGAAATGCCTGCAACCGTGGATGCTGCTTTTGTTTTCCCGATGGTGCAAAACACACCTGCGGAAACAGCAGCACTTTTTGCGGAGCTTAACCGGCGGCAAGTCCCATCGCTTGCGGTGAGTGGCCCCGGCGATTTGGCCCTCGGCGCAAGCATAACTTTTACGCCACAGTTCACCCTTCTGCAGATGGCACGCGAAGTAGCTTTGCGGGTGCTAAAAGTGAGCGAGGGAACCAACTTGTCCGAAATTCCCGTAAGCCGCAATGGCAGTGAACGCACACCCGTGGTCAACATGGAAAGCCTGCGGCAAACCGGAAAATTCCCGGTAAACTGGCAGCAGTTAGAAAATGCGGTGCTTATCAACGTGGAGAAAATGCCGGGCGCGACCCTGGAGCTGCGGCAAGCTATTGCACTGGCACTGGAAAATAACCTGCAGGGAAAGATTACCGACCAGGATTTGCTCATGGCACAAAAAGATGTGCGCCTTGCCAAAGCCGACGTTATGCCCCAGGTAGAGATTTCGGCTTCGGCAGTGCAGCTCAGTCAGAATTTGGTAGAGGTTTCGATGGGTCAGCGTGGCGAATTTACCCTTTCCGGCACGGCCTCGCTTCGGCAGGTGATCTGGTCGGAAGCCGCCTTTGGTAATATCGCAATTAAAAAACTGGCCGCCGAATACGAGCAGCATGCAAACCGGCAAACCATGCTCGACATTGTTTCGGATGTTTCGGACGCATACATTTCGTTGCTCTTTGCCAGGAATAATCTTCAAATTAAAAATGAAAATGTGTATGCCACCCTGCAAAATCTCGAATTGGCCCGGGCAAAAGAGCAAAGTGGCGAAGGTGGCATTTCGGATGTCAATCGCTGGACGACCGAAATAAGCATCAGCAAAATGGAGCTAAACGATGCCCAGGCCGGATACAATGCTGCCATGTACCAGCTCAATGAACTACTCAACCAACCCATAGGCAATACTATCGCCACCTCCGATTCTGCCGAAATTGATAAAACCATTGTGCCCGATCAAAACATTCTGGCGCTTTATTTCAGCAATCCTGTTTTAACGGAAAAATACGCCGCCTTCCTCATCAGCGAGATGCACTCCTGGTCGCCGGAGCTGCAGCAGGTGCTTACCGCCGGAGAGATGATCGACCGGAAAAAGTCGATGCAGATCAGGCAATTGTTTGTTCCTGAGGTGGCTTTGTTTGGCCAGGCCGACCAGGCTTTTATCCGCGAGGGCACTCAGGCAATTCCCAATCTGCCCATCCCGCCACCGCCCGACGACATCACCTGGTACCTGGGCGTGAAGATGAGCATTCCGTTGTGGGAGGGCGGACGCAAACGAACAGAAGTGCAACGCACTACCATAGAGCACGACAAAATTGCCTGGCAAAAAGACGACCTGCTCAACAAAATAGAGCGTGGCCTTCGCTCGAACGTACAGCTCCTGAAAGCTTCTTATAAAGAGCTGGAGCTTGCCCAACAAGCCGCACGCGCTGCAGATGATAATTATAGAATAGTTCAGGACGCTTATGCCCAGGGCGTAGCCACAGTAGTGCAGCTTATCGATGCGCAAAATGTAATGAACCGATCAAAATACATGGCTGCGAGTGCTTATTATCAATACATCCTCGACTACATCAAGACCGAGCGCATGCAGGGCAGATTTGGATTTCTGACCAATGAAACAGAACAACAAGAATATAGAAATCGCTTATTTAATTATTTAAACAATGAAAACTAAAATAAAAAAACTGTTTTTCATCGCATTGATGGCAATTTTTGTGGCGGGCTGCGCCAGCAAAGAGAGTCCGGAAGAAGCCATCCGGCCGGTCTATTTCCAGAAGGTAGATAGAAATGCCGGCACCGAAATCCGTTCTTTCTCAGGAGTGGCACAGCCGCGGGATGAGGCCAAACTAAGTTTTAAAGTTGGTGGCACCATCCAGGAAATAGCTGTGCAACTGGGCGATACCGTAAAAAGAGGAGGAGTGATTGCCCGTCTGGATGCCACGGATTACCGCATCAACTATAACAAAGCGATGGCTTCGCTGAAAAATGCAGAGGTGCAGCTTATCACGGCTAAATCAGCTTTTCTGCGGATAGAAAGCCTTTATGCCGGCAACAATGCTTCGCTGAACGATTACGAAAAAGCCAAAGCGCAATATGAATCGGCACAGGCGATGACACAAACCGCGAGGGAGCTGGTGAGTGCCGCCCAAAACCAACTGGATTATACAAGTCTCGAAGCGCCTTACAGCGGAACGATTTCGGCTATTTTGGCCAGGGAAAACGAAATGACCGGTGCAGGCCATCCGGTAGTGGCTTTTTCATCCGTCCAAACTTTCGAGGTGCAAACGGCAGTACCCGAAAACATAATAGGCCGGATAAGCCAGGGGATGGAAGTTACAGTAGCATTTTCTACCCTTCCCGGCGAAACATTTCAGGGAACGATTACCGAAATAAGTTCAGGCTCACCGGGCTCGGCGGCCTACGCTGTTATAGTGCAGCTAAGCGGGAAACCTTCGGCACAGTTGTTTGCCGGGATGACCGGCACGGTAAACATTCCGCTGGAAAGCAAGGATCGGCAGGCTTCCATCATTATTAGCCCCGATGCCGTAAGTCATGACCAAAATGGCGACTTCGTATATCTGGCCGTGCCAACCCACGAGGAAGGCATTTACAAAGCCAGCCGGCAGGATGTGAAGCTGGGCGAACTAAGTCCGGCAGGCTACGAGATTGCTGCAGGACTCAAAACCGGTGATATTGTAATTACAGCCGGCATCCGGTTTTTGTACGAAGGCAGAGAAGTAAAACTGCTCGATGCCAATGATTTTTAAAAAACATACATTCAGCATACCATGAATCTTACAAAAATCACATTAAACAATACCCGTATCGCCATCATCACCTTTCTGATTGTTGGCATCATCGGCATCTTCAACTACTTCCAACTGGAGCGCGACAGCATGCCGCCCTACACCATTCGCCTGGCCACAGTGGTTACCCAATATCCGGGCGCCGATCCCCTGGAAGTGGAGGCGCTGGTAACCGATCCGCTCGAAGAGGTGATACGCGAGATGGCCGAAATAAAAACCATCGGCAGCGAATCACGCGCCGGGCTTTCGGTGATTACTGTTGAGCTGGTGGTGCAGGTGAGTAACAATGAGCTACAGCCGGTGTGGGAAAACCTGCGCAATAAGGTGGAGGATCTCAAACCGCATCTCCCACAGGGTATTTTTGGGCCGGTGGTAAAAGATGAAGACATCGGCACGGTGTTCGGCATTATTCTGGGCGTAACCAGCGATGGCGTGCCTTACAACAAGCTGGAAGATTACGCCAAAGAGGTGCGCGATGAATTGCTCCTGCTGCCCGATGCAGCTAAAATAAAATACGGTGGCGTGCAGGACGAACGCATTTTTATCGAATTCGACGACAAACAACTCTCGCGCTATGGCCTCAATGCAATACAGCTAAAAAATATTCTTTCGGCCACCAACATTCTTTTCCCCGGAGGCGAAATCAATGTGGGGCGTCAACGAATAGCGCTGCAACCCTCGGGGAATTTCGAGTCGCTGGACGACCTGAAAAAAATCCTGATACCCACCTCGTCGGGAGCCGTTGTATTTTTGGAAGATGTTACTACCCGCATCTACCGCGACTATGTGTCGCCACGCGAAAAGATTGTGAAAATCAACGGCCAGCCGGCCATCGCACTTTTTATCTCATTGAAAGACGGAGCCAACATCGTGCGGCTGGGCCAGCAGGTTGACGAAGCCATTCCGCGCATCAACGGCAATCTTCCGGTAGGAGTGGAGGTGGTGCGTTCTGCTTCGCAAGACCAGGTGGTGGACAGGCAGGTCACCGATTTTCTGAAAAACCTGGTTCAGAGTATCCTTATCGTGCTGGCGGTGATGCTCTTTTTCCTGGGCTTCCGCACTGGCTCGCTGGTGGCAGCGCTGCTGCCCATGGTTATTCTTTTTACCTTCTTCTTTCTGGGGGTGCTCGATTTGGGGTTAAATAAAGTATCGCTGGCAGCGCTTATCATTTCGCTGGGGCTGCTGGTGGATAACGGCATTGTGATGTCAGAATCCATCCTGGTGAGCATGGAGAAAGGCATGGGCAAGGTAGAGGCCACCATTTATTCCTGTAAAGTTCTGCTGGTTCCTTTGCTCATTTCTACGCTCACTACTTCCTCGGCATTTTTGCCTTTTGCATTGGCCGAAACGCCGATGGGCGAAATCTCCTCGCCCCTGTTTTGGGTAGTGAGCCTAACGCTTCTTAGCTCATGGTTTCTGGCCTTTACCTTTATCCCGTTGCTGGCTATGCTCATTGTAAAAAATAATCCGGAAAAAATGAGGAAAAAAGAAAATGCGGTAGACCGGAATATGAAAAGGGTAAACTTATGGTACAACGGCGTGCTGTTTCGCGTATTAAAAAAGCCTTATCTTTTTCTGGGATTGATTGCCGCGCTGTTTGTAGGCGCACTGCTCTCCATGCAATTGCTGCCATTTAAGCTGGTGCCCGACAGCGACCGCAACCTGGTAACCGTGGACATCAAGTTTCCGCAAGGTACGCAAATCGAATATACGGAAATGGCCGTGACAGATATTGGCGATTTTATCCTGAAAGAGCTTCTGGTGAACCCTGAAAAAACTGACAAACCCGGTGTGTTGGATTTCTCCTCATTTATTGGCGAAGGCCCCGAGCCTTACGATTTGGGATATTTTAAAAATGAAGCCAACTCCAACTACGCGCACATGCTGCTCAACACTACCGGCGATCGCGACAACGATTACATTATTGCCAGGGTCGACAGCTTTTGTATCAACCACATCCCCGATGCCGACATTCGGGTAAACCGTCTTACGGGAGCCGGCGCCTCGGGCACACCTGTCGAGATACGCATCTCAGGCAACGACCCCGAACAGTTGGCGGCCATAGCCGAAACAGTGAAAACAAAATTGGTGACCACCGAAGGAGCCAAAAACATTACCGACGACTGGGGGCCGAAAATCAAAAAGCTGATTGTAGACATCAACCCTTTTAAAGCCAAACGTGCCGGCCTTACCAACATGGAGATAGCCATTGCACTCAACGCCGGCCTCTCGGGAATGAAGATCGACGACTTCCGCGAAACCGACAAACGCATCCCCATTTTTATGAAAAGTGGCAATACCGATGAACACGACATTGCTTCGGTAGAGGCCTACAACATCTATTCGGCGGCCACCGGCCAAAACGTACAGTTGTCGCAGGTGGCTGATGTGCGCGTAGATTGGCAGTTTGCCAAATATATCCGCAAAGACCTTGTACGTGCCATGACCGTGGGTGCTTATCTGGAGCCGGGCTACAATGCAGCGGATATTTTTGACGACATCGGCCCGTGGATGAAAGAGCAAAAAGCCTCCTGGGAGTATGGCTACAACTACGAATTTGGCGGCGAAGACGAGGATACCAACGAAAACCTCGGCGCCATATTTTCACGTTTGCCGCTGGCGTTTTTCCTCATCGTGATTTTGCTGGTGCTCCAGTTCAACTCCATTCGCAAAGCCACCATTATTATTCTGGCCATTCCGCTGGGCATGATCGGAGCGATAGCCGGCTGGTTTATCGGCGGCTCATTCGTGAGTTTCTTTGGCGTGCTGGGTATCATTGCCCTGGCCGGGATAGTGGTAAACAACGCCATCATCCTTATCGACCGCATTGATGTGGAGATAACCGAGAATCCCGATGTTGACCGCCGCGACGCCATCCTTTTGGCAGCGCATAACCGGTTCAGGCCTATTTTGCTCACCACCCTCACCACCTCGCTGGGCATGCTGCCGCTGCTCTTTGGCGGCGGACTGCTTTGGGAACCCCTCACACTGGCCATCATTTTCGGGCTTTTCTTTGCCACCATCATCACCCTGCTCTTTGTGCCGGTGGTGTATCGCCTGTTTTTTAAAGTCTCTTTTAAAAATTATGATTTTAATAAAAAAATGCTGGAGCATTAATAAGCGAAATCCGTAGCCCCGGCATTTATGAAATCCTTAGCCCCGGCATTTATGGAATCGGTAGCTCAGGCAATTATGAAATCCTTAGCCCCGGCATTTATGGAATCGGAAGTCCGGGCATTTATGAAATCCGTAGCTCAGGCAATTATGAAATCCGTAGCCCAGACAATTATGAAATCCGTAGCTCAGGCAATTATGAAATCGGTAGCCCTGGCATTTATGAAATCCGTAGCCGTGGTATCTGTGCTGGTTATCCGTAGCCCAGGCATTTATGCCTGGGATTGAAATGAAGCGTTGTCAACCCCCCCGCCCCTCTCCGGGATTGCCGCAGGCAATTCCAGCGAGGGGCGGGGGGGAGTAATGATAAAATAAATTATTTTACGAATGCCTGAGGTACTAAAAAGTATGATTTTAGGAACATTAAACTTAACGAAAGAAGATGCGACATGTTAAATTTGAAAACATATGCGAAGGTTCATATCAGGAGGTTTGTGATTGTGACGGCTGCCTTTGGCTTGCTTGCATTTCAGGCGTGCAGCGATCTGTTTGACTACTCTCCTTACCTCATCGATTTTGATGAATCAAATTCCAATGTGAATCAGAAAAGTATTGACAAATTAAAAAGTAAATCCGCCACCGACACCATCACCATTGCTTTTACCGGCGACACGCACAACTTTTTTGATGAGCTTAATGATTTTGTTGGTAAAATAAACAGCGATTCCCGGATTGACTTTGTGGTTCATGTGGGCGATATTGCAGATTTTGGTTTGCCAAAGCAGTATCTGTGGGCCAATAGCTATTTATCCAAATTAAAAGTTCCATATCTGGTGGCCATCGGCAACCACGACTTGGTGAGTAATGGCAAGGATGCTTACGAGGTGATGTTTGGCGCATTGGATTTCAGCTTTGTCTATCAGCATATCAGGTTTATTTTTTTGAATACCAACAGCCGGGAATTTGCCTTCAACGGGCAGGTTCCCGACATAGCTTGGCTTGCAGAGCGTTTGCAACCGTCCGGCGATTTTGATAAAGCAGTAATCATCTGCCATGTGCCGTCCGGTGATGCCGATTTCGATCCAAACCTGAAAAACGATTTTTACGCTACTATCGGGCTGAATAAAAATGTAATAATGCTGGCACACGGTCATCAGCACCACCATGAGGTGTATTTCCCGATGCACGACAGCATCCCGTTTGTGAATGTGTATGGTGTGGAACACCGAATGGCCACAATCATAAAAATCATCAACAACCAAATCCTGATCGACAATGTTGCATTTTAAATATTTGATGTTTCTGTTATTTGGGATGGCGGCGTTTACAGCGTCCGACGCGCAAACGCTCTCGCCGAAAGCCGACCTGCTGCTTCCGGATTATGTAAAGCTGCAATATGCCGGTGGCATCGGTTTTATGTCGGCAGGGGTGGGCTACACTTTTATCAAAGACCGCCTGGACGTGACGTTTTTTTATGGCTACATTCCGGCGCAACTGCACACCAAAACGCTGCACAGCGTGAGTTTGCAATTTACAGCAAAGCTGATAAAAATCCCTTTGTCAGACAAGTATCAACTATTGCCGTTCAATTTCGGATGGTTTATCCATCACACCATGGGCAACGAATATTGGATAAAACTCCCGGCGCATTACCCGTCGCAATATTATTGGTGGTCGCCGGGACGTACAGCAGGATTTTTTGTGGGTGGCGAACTAAAAACGCCCTGGCTGCGCTCGAAGGTACCAGCGTCGGGCATTGCTTTGTATGCAAGAATCGGCACCCGCGGATTGTATCTGGCAACCAAAGTTGGCAACAGCACACTGCCCGTATCAGAAATTATTGAGCTGGGATTTGGAATTGCTTTGTACCGTTGAAATTTGTTTTTTTTTTTTTGAAAGACAGGATTCTTTATTATTACAATGAAATTTTCCATCATCATCGGGTTGCTATTTTTTCTTTTGCTTCGGGTGGCAGCACAGGAGCAAGGCGAGGAGCCGTATGCTTTCGACCTTTCCACTTTTTCGGGGGTTCATCAGGGCAACAGCTACATCACAGCACCCGTCAACATTGGAAACGGAGAGCCTCTATGGTTCGAGGCCAACGTTATGCCCGACTTCATTATTCGCAAGAGCAAAAACGCGCGGCTGATGGGCGTCATCACGCCAGAGATTATCATCCGCATGTATCAGGAAGAATCTTTCCCGGTGCGCACGCCAAGCTACATTCCGCAGATTACCATCTATTATGCGCCCACACCAGATCCCGTTAAGGAGCGAACGATTCTCTTCGGGCGCATAGCCCACCATTCCAATGGCCAGGAAGGTGATTTTTATTTGCCCGGACAAGTGGTAAATCTAAAGTCGGGCAATTTTTCGACCAATTATTTGCAGGCAGGCGCCATTCGCAGCCGCTACAGCAAAAGACTCGACGCGTGGCAATTTTTTAGCACACACATCGAAGTGCACCCCAAGGAGTGGACGATTCCTGAGCTTAGGCATCAGTACAGCCCTCTTCGCTGGCAGCTTGCCCTGTCGGTGTATAAAAATCCCTTTGCTAAAAAACCCGACCGCCATAACAAATCCCAGCTTTCGGTAGTTGCCAAAGCCTCCTGGATGTTTGGTGAAGTCGTTGGCTGGGAAACATTCGATTCCGACCGGCTTACACTGGATCTAACCTTCAACCTGCACCCGGGCTTCTTTGAAGAGATCGGCTTCTTTGTCAACTTTTATTATGGCATGGATTATTACAACATCTACTTCAACGAGCACCTTCAGGTAATCCATTTTGGAATTATGACCGAAGGTTTAAAATTCTGATAAGGCTAAATCAAGCGTTGAAAAATCTTGAAAAGGGCAAGTCTGTATCATTTTCTGAGACCGAGTTTGAGGGGTATTCAGAGCAAAATTCCCCGGAGACCAGCTTGAAAAAGGTTTTATATGATTATGGGAGCGTTTTCCCTACTAAGCTTGGGTAGGTAAAAATAAGGTTTTCATTTTTTGCCGGGGATTTAGTTCATTAAGATGAAAAAACCTTATCATTTTTTTTAACCTTAGTGGGAAGCCCGGACAGCCTGATGTCACCGACCTTATTAGCTTATTATTTTAAATTGGTGATTGTTGTATGGTCTTCAAATTACCCGCCTTTTATCGCTGCCGCAGGTAAGGAGTTCTTGTGATTATCACAATGGCTCTTTAGTTTTAAAACCGATATCCAAAGCCGATATTCAGATAGATAGAATACATGTGGAAGGTCACTGTTTTAAAATCATTTTCAAACAAGTCGTTAAACCCCCAGGTTAGCTCGCTAAATAACTGGAGATGTTTTTGAAGTCTCCACTCTCCTCCCACCAGCGCTCCCCATTGAAAAACACGTAAGTCATCCGAGAAATCATAAGGCCCTTTGTCGTCGCCTTCAAAAATCAATTTTGAGCCTGTGGCTCCTCCCTCACGCAGATACCCGTCGTAAACGTAACCCGAAAAATTCCTTTCGATCAAAGAGGAGAAATAGAGGCCTCCATACAAATTCCATCTGCTTGAAAGGTCGTAAACGGCCAGCACCGGGATGGTGAAATAGGAGTTTTTTACGGTGGTCTGAACCATTCCTGTGAAGTTGCCCGTTACTTTTTGCCCGCCATCGCTAATCACTTCTGTATAATAATCCTTTACCTCTGCCTCGGTTTTCATACCTCTGCCTTCGGCCCGCAAACCTGTGCGAATGCCCCATTTCTGATTCTCGCCAAGCCATTTGGTGAGGTTGGCTTCCAACCCCAAAGCCAAGGTAGGGTCGTAATGCTCAATTTTTCTTATCTCTATCGGGAACGGGATCGGCGCACTTCCGCCAATGCTAAATCCGGCCCGAATCTGAAATTCGGTGTTTTGAAATAATGAGGACTTTTCGCCGGAAGGCGCATCCTGGGCATTTGCAGCAAAAAAACCAAAAACAACAAGAATGCCTATGAGGAATTGTTTAAGCTTCACGTTTGCAGATTTTACTTTTTGGAAACAATCTCCAGATCATCAATCAACAAAGTGCTATTGACACCCCCTTTAAAAAAGTCGCCACCAGCACTTGAACTCATGACCACGGAGATGCTATAACCTCCGTTGGCTAATTTTTGCGGGTCGATGGTTTTGCCGGGCTTTTGCACAAAGGGTAGCTCAAAGGCCGTCCACTGATCCGTTTCGATGGCATCTACCGGGTCGAGATGTGCCACCGACATAAGGTTCTCGTGCGTAAACCGGTTGGTGCCATCCAGCATCAGCGTTCCACCGTTATTGTCATAAAAGATAGCATAAACATCCCAATGGTCTGGGATTTCACCATTTTCATACTCTTCAATCACCAGCTCGCCCTGCGCATTTTCTACCACCTGAACAAAGACGTCGCCACCCTGGTACTTAAAGTAGCCTTTTAAAGTATCGGGGACAAGTTCAAAAGGAACGCCCATTTTAACAGCCAGCAATGGGCTGCCGATGGCGGCGCTGACATCAAAAGTTCCCATAAAAATATTACCTGCTGCAATGGGTTTTTTAAACATGATGCCCAACTCGCCTGTGCGACGGGTGGTTAATTTAAGCGCCCGGCCGGTGCGCCCGGCTTCGGTATAGGTGGTAGGATAGAGGCCGGGTGGGGTTTCGCCCGCAGTGATGGCAAATCCTGCATTACCACTTGCCCAGTCCATAAGATTATCTCCGTTTTCGTTTACCTCGTAAAACACGTGGTATTTGCCACTCTCATCCAGCCTGAAATGCTCAAAACCGTAATACGGTGATAATCCCGCAATGATAAAAGTGACCGTGTATTCTTTGATGTTTTTGCCATTCTCTGAGGTAACGGTGTAAACCTGTGGCCGTGTAAAATCGAGCACTGTGCCGTTTTCGGGAGAAATGAAGGCTCCTTTGGATAAGGTAAACACAGGTGCCTGATTCACTAAATCGGTATCGGGTTTTACCCGTATGGTGACGCGGTTGTTCTCTACCACAGGATCCGCTTTAAGGATTTCCGCAGGCACCACCACCGAAAGAATGTCTGCTTCGCTATTCAAAGCCTCGTCTTTGGTACACGACGAAAATGCCAAAGCTGCAATCAGAAAGAAAAACAAATGTCTGGTTTTCATAAGAAAATGATTTATCAATTTTTAAAATAATATCCGTTCGTATCGTTTGAGAACCGGGCAAAAATACAAGTTAAAATGGATACCGTCCAATTTTTAGGGCAACATGGGCC
>LSQX01104942.1_pt2 | contig 24030 bp, 22 predicted proteins | sample 654561 | NCBI WGS metagenome assembly LSQX01 (sample SAMN04489861, study PRJNA283612) | anaerobic digester metagenome | isolation source: 4 biogas reactors fed with cattle manure at either 37C or 55C with and... | place: Denmark: Kongens Lyngby | collected 2014
GAGCAGGGTGCCCTGGGCGCCTTCGAAGACGACCCGCTCGCCTCGCTTCAGCGCCTCATCGAGCAGGTACGATGTATCGCAGACCATCGGCCGCAGGCGCGCTTGGGCTTCGGCGTATTCCGCCAAAATCTCTTCGACCGTAAAGGTTCGCGCCCCGTACAACTTCGCCAGCAAATTGTTTTTTGCCGGCAACACCGTCTCCAGTCGCTTGCGGAAACGCTCTGGATCCACGAAGTCGATCATGCGGATGCCCGCGCGCCCGATCTTGTCGACGTACGCGGGGCCGATGCCTCGCCCGGTGGTCCCGATTTTCGCATCTCCCCGGGCCTTTTCTTCCAGCTCGTCCTGGAGGCGGTGGTACGAAAGGATCACGTGGGCCCGGTCGCTGATGAATAGCTCGGGGTCCTGCACGCCCAAGTCGCGCAGGCGGTCCAACTCCTCAAGCAGGACCAGCGGATCAATCACGACGCCGTTGCCGATGACCGACTTGACGCGCTCATGCACCACGCCCGAGGGCAAAAGGTGCAGCTTGAACGTCTTGCCGCCCACGACTACCGTATGGCCGGCGTTGTTTCCGCCCTGGTAGCGCACGACCCAATCGGCGGCCTGCGCGAGAAAGTCGGTGACCTTCCCCTTTCCCTCGTCTCCCCACTGAGCTCCAACCACAACGAGCGAGGCCATGTAAAGTCCGCCCCTTCCACAGGTCTTCTCTAACGCCTTGCATGTCGATTACTTCGTCTATTCCTTCGCAACAGGCGTTGCGGTTCAGCGCCAAAAACCGAACATGGCGTGCGTCGTTATCATAGCAGACGCACAAACCCCGAGTCAATCTACACCAAGGTCCGGGTCATCGTTCGGATATTCCCGCCAAAAGGAGCATCGCTGTTTCACCGGACAGGACGACTCGCAAATCGTACGGTCATTGTGGAAGCAAAGCCTGCTCCCGTGTAGATAAAACGGGATGACGTCGCCGCCAAACAGGTTGTCTACGATTTTCTGGCACTCGTGCCGCGACGCGAGCCAATCGTCCGTCTCGCCCAGCCGGGAAAACCCGAGGCGAACCAGCGAGCGGCGAATGTGCACGTCATAGTAAGCGGTAACCCGAGTGCCCAGGTCGGGCCAAACGCCGCTCACCTTCATCTCCCGCGCCAGCCAAAACGCCCGTTGCCGCAGGTGGGCGAAGCCGTGCAACATCTTCAGCAGCTTCTCGTCGTCACCTGCGGCGGCGAGGTAAACGTTGTGCAAATCGCCGTCGAACTCGTTCGCCAGGCGGGCTTGGTTGGCGTAAATGGCTTCGATCTTGCGCTCCTTGTCTGTCAGCGCGCGATAGGTGTCGCGCAAGATCTCCAAAGCCCGCTCGCGGTCTGCTGCACTGCCTGCCAGCAAGCGGTCGCGGTCCAACAGGCCGGCTGCCCCGAGGGCCATGAAGGTGCTTTCCGCCACGTGTTCCGCCACCCGGGCCGCCAGAAGGTTCGCCAGCACGAGCATCTGCGCCCGTCCTTCGGCGTTGTTCAGATCGATGACGAGGCGCCGGCCCCTGTAATAGCCGTCGGGGGTGCCCGGCCGCCACAGCTCGACCAAGGCCTTCCATATCTCGGCCGTTCCGCGCTCATCCGCACCGGTTGCGCCTAAAGACTGCAAACGCTCCATACGAAAGTGCCGCTCCTTTCGACACCCAACAAAAAGGGCCGACCCCTGGACATGGATCGGCCATGGAAACGCTGTCGAAGGAAGTGGCACCCATAATGATACGCGCTTCACTCGCCGGCGTCAATACCGAACAGGCGGGCCGCGTTGCGCGAAGTCACCGCGGCCAGCTCCGACTCTACGACGCCCAAGAGCTCGGCCAAGGCTCGCCCGGCATGCACGACGTAGGCAGGCTCGTTGCGTTTGCCCCGGAAGGGAACCGGTGCAAGGTACGGTGCGTCGGTCTCGACCAGAAGGCGCTCGGTCGGAACGCTCTTGAGCACCGAACGCAAGTCGTCGGCATTCTTGAACGTCACCGGTCCGCCGACGCCGAGGTAAAGGCCCATGGCCAGGGCGCTCTCGGCAACTTCCGCGCTGCCCCAAAAGCAGTGCAACACGCCCCCGGCCTCGGGAACGCCCTCCTCCGCGAGCACGTCCAGGACCCTCTCCTCCGCCTTGCGACTGTGCATGATGATGGGCAGTCCGAACTCGTGGGCGAGCCGGATCTGCTTGCGGAACACGTCCTCCTGCACGTGCCGGGGTGAAAAGTCGTAGTGGAAGTCGAGCCCTGCTTCACCGACGGCCACGACCGGCCCACCCGCAGCACGCGCTTCCCCTTCCAACAGGCGCCGCAGGTCGGCAAAATCCGCCTCCGTCGCCTCCGCCGCGTGGTGGGGGTGGATGCCGGCCGTCGCCCACACCCCTCGGTGCCGGCGCGCAAGTGCCACGCAGCCCCGGGCCGACGCGGCAGTGTCGGCTACGCACACAACTTGCCCGACCCCGGCCTCTTTCGCCCGCTTCACTACCTCGTCGACGTCATCGCGAAACTGCTCCGAGACGAGGTGGGCGTGGGTGTCGATCCACATTTACCGCACCTCGGCACCGGGCGCCCGCTCTCCGTCGACGGTCAGAAGACTCAGGCCGTCTCCGTCGCTCGCCGCCAAGAGCATGCCTTCGGACAGCTCGCCACGCAGCTTCGCCGGCTTCAAATTCGCCACCACGACGATGCTCTTTCCGACCAGCTCTTCGGGCTTGTAATGCTGCGCGATGCCTGCGACGATTTGCCGCTGTGACGAACCGAGATCGACCTGCAGCTTCAAGAGCCGGTCCGCGCCTTGCACAGGTTCCGCGGCCAGCACCTTGGCCACACGCAGCTCGATCTTGGCGAACTCGTCGATTGTAATGAGATTGGCTTTGTCTTCGGCGCCCGCCTTGTCCCCTTGGGCCTTGGGCTCTTGCGTCGCCGCCGCTTCTACATTCGCATCCGTCTTTTCTTCCATGTCTTCTTCCTCCGCTAAAGCCTTTTTCACGTCGATGCGCGGGAACACGGGATTGCCCGGCTGGGTCTGCGTACCCGGAGCGAGGCCGCCCCAAGCCAGATTGTCGAACCGCTGCTCGGAAAGGGGTGCCGCGATGCCCAGCTGCGTCCACATCTTCTCCCCCGTGCGCGGCAAAAACGGCGTCACAAGGAGCGTCACGATGCGCAAGGCCTCGAGCACGGTGTACATGACGGTAGCCAGCCGCTCGCGCCTTTCCGGATCGCGGGCGAGCGTCCAGGGCTCCGTCTCGTCGATGTACTTGTTGAGCCGCCCGACCAGCTTCCAAATTTCGGCCAGGGCCACGTTCACCTCGAGCTTCTCCACCCGCTCCGCCACTTGCCGGCCCGTCGCCTCCGCGAGCTCCATCACGCTGCGGTCGATGTCCTTCGGCTCGCCCGGCTCGGGGACGACGCCTTGGAAGTAGCGGCTGAGCATGGCCAAACTCCGGTGGAGCGCGTTGCCCAGGTCGTTTGCCAGGTCGGAGTTGATGCGCTCGACGAGGCCCCTGCGGCTATACTTGGCATCTTGTCCGTAGGGCATCTCGCGCAGCAACGTGTAGCGGATCGCGTCGGAGCCGAACTCGTCGATGAGGGCGTTGGGATCGACGACCGTGCCTTTTGACTTCGACATCTTACCCGACTCGACCAAGATCCAGCCGTGGGCATAGACCCGCTTCGGCAACGGCAAGTCCAAAGCCATCAGAATGCAAGGCCAGATGATCGTGTGGAAGCGCAAGATGTCCTTGCCCACGACGTGGACATCGGCCGGCCACCACTTGTCGAACGTCTCGTCATCTTGCAGGTAGCCCACGGCCGATATGTAGTTGGTCAGCGCGTCGATCCAAACGTAGACGACGTGCTTCTTGTCAAAGGGAACGGGAATGCCCCAGTCGAACGTGGTCCGGGACACGCAAAGCTCCTCGAGGCCCTGCTTAATGAAGCTCACCATTTCATTTCTGCGGGTTTCGGGCTGGATAAATTCGGGATGCTCCTCGATGTGTTGCAAAAGCCGCGGCGCGTACTTAGAAATCCGGAAAAAGTAGCTCTCTTCCTGCACCAGCTCGACGGGACGTTCGCATTCGGGACACAGCTTGCCTTCCAGCAGGCGCCCTTCGGGCCAGAAAGACTCGCAAGGCGTGCAATACCAGCCCTCGTAAGTATCCTTATAAATGTCACCCTGGTCGTACAGCCTCTGGAAGATTTCCTGAACGACACGTGTGTGCCTGGGCTCCGTGGTGCGGATGAAGTCGTCGTAGGCCACGTCGAGGCGTTCCCACAGCTTTTTGAACCCGGCCACGATTCCGTCGACGTATTCCTGGGGCGTCTTACCTGCTTCCATGGCCGCCCGTTCGACCTTTTGACCGTGCTCGTCCGAACCCGTCAAGTAGAATACCTCTTTACCCTCGAACCTGTGCCACCGGGCCACCGCGTCGCAGAAAACGGTCGTGTACGCATGGCCGATGTGCAAATTGGCGTTCGGGTAATAGATGGGCGTTGTAATGTAGAATCGCTCTTTGCTCATGATGCACCCCTCCCTGAACAGCATACCGCACCCAGAATAAAGAAAACCCTCACCCCCACATCAGGGGCGAAGGCATGATCACAGCATCCCGTCCCCACCCATCGGGGCAGGCCTCCTCGGTACACGTGCTGCGACGGGTACGGACCGCCCCGCCGAGCGTATTTCCCGTTGTGCCGGCGTCAGTAACATCATAAACATGGAATGAAACCCGTGTCAAGCGGCCTGAACCGAGTTTCGGCCGACGCGAGGGGGGCGCGGAGTGCACGAAGGCTCGTTTCTGCTTTTCATCGTACTCGTCGCCGGGCTGCTCGGGAAAAACGACCTGATCGCCTTGGCTGCTCTCGTGACCCTTACCCTGCAGGCGGCCGGAGCAGACCTGGCGTTTTCGTTCCTCGGGCGCTTCAGCGTGCAGGTGGGGGTCGTCTTCCTGTTGATCGGCCTTCTGCTGCCCTTCGCCATGGGGAACCCGGGCTTTCCCGCTTTGCGCGCCAACATGCTGTCGCCTGCGGGTCTTCTCGCCGTCACTGTGGGCGCCGTCTCAGCTTACCTGGCCGGTGAAGGCGTGGAACTGCTTACCCTCCGCCCCGAGGTCATGATGGGCCTGGTCGTCGGCTCACTCATCGGTGTAGCTTGGTTCGACGGCATTCCGGCGGGACCGTTGGTCGCGGGTGGCATCGCGGCGGTTCTCATGCGCCTCTTTCGTCTGTAAATTCTGTTTGACCCGGGGGTACCAATTTTTGTATAATACGCACACAGCGGTCTACTTCGACGAGAAGGTGGTGGCTATCGGCATGAAGTCTACGGGAATCGTACGCAGAGTAGACGATTTGGGTCGTGTGGTCATTCCCATCGAACTTCGCCGTACCCTGCACATTAGCGAAAAAGATCCAATGGAGATCTTCGTCGACGGCGACAAAATCATTCTCAAGAAATACGATCCGGCGTGCATCTTCTGTGGCAGCGAAAACAAGGTGCGCATTTTCCGGGAGAAGAATGTGTGCGAAGACTGCGTCGTCGAACTGCGCGGTGCGTGACAGTTGACGACGCCGAAGGGGGCAGGACCTACACTTCCTCTTCTATGCGCAGTGCCACGTCGTATGCGCGCCGTTTCGACACTCCCAGTCGCTCGGCCGCGGTGCGCACTGCATCTCGTACGGACATGCCGTCCCCCAGCAGGCGACGCAGCATCTCATGCAGCTCCTCATCGCCTGCTTCCGCTCGGACCCGCTCCGGGCTCGCTCCTGCGACCAAAATGACAAACTCTCCACGCACCGCGTGTGTGCTGCACCATTCGATGAGCCGCGAGAGAGGGCCGCGGATATACTCTTCGTGCAGCTTTGTCAGCTCCCGCGCGAGGACGGCCCACCGGTCGCCCAACACTTCGCGCATGTCGTCCAGCGCGGAGCGAAGGCGGTGAGGCGCTTCGTAGAAAATGAGGGTATGGGGCAGATCGCGCACTTGGCTCAGGCGTTCCCTGCGCTCCTTCCTGCGGCGCGGGAGGAAGCCTTCGAAGGTAAACCGTTCCGTAGGCAGGCCGCTCGCCGCCAGCGCAGTCAGAAAGGCCGACGGGCCGGGCACGGAGACGACGGGAATGCCCTCGGCGACGCAGGCTCGCACCAGATACACGCCGGGGTCCGAGATGCCGGGCATGCCCGCATCGCTTACTAAGGCCACATCGTGACCGTCCCCTAGGATCCGGAGCACTTCCGGCGTTCGGGCGGCCTCGTTGTGTTCGTGCAGGCTCACGAGCGGCGTGTGGATATCGTAGGCCGACAGTAGCTTGCGGGTATGGCGCGTGTCTTCGGCCGCGATAGTGTGCACCGAGCGCAGGATGCGGAGCACCCGCTGCGACACGTCCTCCAAATTACCGATGGGTGTTCCGCACAGGTACAGCGTGCCCGGACCGCCTTGCGTCCGGGCCGGTTGTTGTTCGTTCACGACCTCGCTCACGTCTTGGCTTCGTCCTTACGCTGCTTCGGGCGCCGGCGCCTAGGTCGCTTGCGGGCCCTGCGGTGCTGCTGCTTCTTCTTTCTCGCCTTCTTGGGCGGCACGTCGGGCTCGGTTGTGACGGCGCCGGTCGCAACCGGCATATGATCGGGCTCGGTGACGGCGGGAGCGGGTTCAAAGGCAAGATCGACCGTGCCCGCCGCCGTCTGAAGTTTGGGCAAGACGTCGTCCCAAGGCGCCTTGCCCTCGAGCTGGGCCAAGGAAAGCTCGAGCCGGCGCAGCTCCTCGCCGTCCTCAATCTGAACCGTCAACCGCTCCTTAATCACGTGCAGTTCGATTACTTTGGCCGGTCCGAGAGGTGTATCGACCAGCGTTCCGACCTTCGGCATGCGCTGGCGGATTTCCTGATAAATGTCGGCCTCAAAACGCAGGCAGCACTTCAACCGGCCGCAGACACCCGATATCTTCCCCGGATTGAGCGAAAGATCTTGATCCTTGGCATGGCGAATCGATACGGGTTCGAAGTCGCCGATCCAGGTCGTGCAGCACAGCGCCCGGCCACAAACGCCGTAGCCGCCCAGCATCCGCGACTCGTCGCGCACCCCGATCTGGCGCATTTCGATTCGGGTCTTGAAGCACGCCGCGAGCTCCTTCACGAGCTCGCGAAAGTCGACCCGCTCGTCGGCAGTAAAATAGAACACGAGTTTTTGCTTGTCGAACGTCCATTCCGCGTCGACCAGTTTCATGTCGAGGCCAAGCCGCTTTACGTACTCGCAAGCGGTCTGGTAAGCTTCCTTTTCGCTTTGGCGCGCGTCGTTGATGGAACAGAGGTCTTCTTCCGTCGCCACACGGAGGATGCGCCGCACCGGCTGCACGACGTCGTCCTCCGGAACGAGCTTGGGTGCAACGGCGATCTCTCCGCACTCGACGCCTTGGGCCGTTTCCACGATGACCCGCATGCCGACCTCTACATCCCAGTCCCCCGGATCAAAATAGTATATTTTTCCCGCCTTAGTAAACCGCACGCCACATACCGGAATCATGCGGATCGAAGTCCCCTTTGTGCTTTAATCAGCGCCACGTCGAGGGCCAGCCGGAAGTTGGCGTTGGCATTCCAGTGTTCCTTTAGTTGCATGAGCGCCTCGATCGCTTCCGTCAGTCCGCTGGGCGAGGCATTACGCGCGCTTTGCCTCAGCCGGTCGAGCAGATCCTGGTTCGTCACCGCCTCTTGCCGGCCGGTGCGGACAAGCAGGACGTCCCGGAGCCACAGGATGAGCATATCGATGTGATCCTGGGCCAGGTCGCGCTCCTTGTCCACCGCCTCACCCACGTACCAGACCGCACAGCGGTCCGTCAGTAGGCGCTCGCCCCACTCCACGATACGCTGACGGCGCGCGAGGACGTCCTCCGCATCGGATTCCGCCAGACTGCCGGGGCGGCCGAAGGACAAGGCAGCCAACGCCTTTGCCCGCTCGACGTCGTATCCGCGCTCGACCAGCGCTTCGGCGATATCTTGAACTTTGACCCGGCCAAAGCGCAGCTTAACGCAGCGGGAGCGAATCGTGGACAGGAGAGCGTGAAGATGGTGTGAGAGCAGGATGAACGTGACGTATGCGGGCGGCTCCTCGAGCGACTTCAGCAAGGCATTCTGGGCTTGCTCGGTCAGAGCGTCGGCCGGATCGATGCGGACCACCAGGGACCGACCCAGATCCGGGCGGAACAGAAGCCGTCGCTGCACGGCTCGGACCTGATCGATCCTGATCGAAGATCCGTCCGGCGTGACCGTGATGACGTCGGGATGCCGGTCTAACGGCACGCGGCAAGACGTGCACCGGCCACAAGGCCTTTCAGCTGCATCCGGCTCGTTGCACGTTAAGGCGCGCGTGTAGACATCGGCCACACTCCCCTTACCCACACCTGGCTCGCCCACGAAGAGGTAGGCGTGCGGCGTGCGGCTTGCCTCGAGCCCGGCCCGGAGCACCTGAATTTGCCGCTTGTGGCCTATGATGTCATCCCAACGCAAGCCCGACCCCACCTTCGGCTTCAGCATATCAGAGGGGTATTACGGGTGTCAACGCAACGGAAATCCGGGACTGAGTCACGGGAACGGGGGTGAGAACATCACGACCTCGAGCTCGTTCAAGTTACTGAACGGAAGATTCGCGCCCGGCGCACAGGCCAAATCTCACCCGTAAAGATCCAGCAGCAGGCCGCGTATCTCGTCTAAGCGGGCGGCGAGCGGCAGGACGCTCTCGGCTCCGTGTAAGATCTGGTCGGTGAGGGCCTCCAGATGGGCGTCTATCGCCTGAACGATCACAGAGCGCACGCGGCTTCCGCGCAGGTCAAAGCCCGTCGCGCTTTCCACCCGGTACATCTTCTCCAGGGCTGCCTGCAAGAAAGCTTTCACCGCGTTTTTGTATGCCTCCAGCTGGGCTTTGCCCCGCCAGCGCCTGAGCTCCGCGGCGGTGCGGTCGACCTCGTCGATCAACCGGTCGAGCTCGGCGCGCACGAGCTCCGCGTCGGCGGCGTGCAGCGTAGCACGGAAGGTGCCTTCGACACGCCGCGTAGCCGCCCGCTCTCCCGCCGCCCGCTCACCGTGGGGCACACCGGACGCGCCCACCACGTCGCCCCGGACCGTGCGCGAGCGAACACGCACCGTGCATCCCTCCTATTCGAGCCAGCGCGCCATGGCGCGCAGCACGATCCCGTGAATCTCCTCGGGACTGCGCCCGTCTACCCGAATCACCACGACCCGCTCCGGCTCCTCCCGGGCGATGCGCAGGAAAGCCTCCCGCACCGCGGCGTGGTAGTCGCGGGAGCGCTTCTCGAACCGGTCGGCGCCTCCGGTGGGCAGCGCCCCGCCGGGATCGATATCGAACACGAAGGTGATGTCCGGCTCAAGTCCACCCGTCGCCACCCGGTTCACCTGCTCGATCGCCTCGCTTGGCACCCCTGCCGCCCCCTGGTACGCCCGGCTCGAATCGACGTAGCGGTCACACAGCACGAAGGCACCCTCATCCAAAGCCGGGCGGATCACCTGTTCAACGTGCTGCGCCCTGTCTGCGGCCAACAGGAGCATCTCTGCCAAGGGCGCGATGGCGTTCTCCGGATCGAGCAAGAGCGCCCGCAGCTCGCGGCCGAGGGGAGTGCCGCCGGGCTCACGGGTGACGACGTGATGAATCCCCCTCCGGGCGAGCTCGCGGGCCAGAAGCGCCACCTGCGTGCTCTTGCCGCTGCCGTCGATGCCCTCGAACGTGACAAAACATCCAGCCATAAGTACCGCCTTTCACCACGACTACCAACGATCATCCGTCGTCTTCGTGCGCAACGTCTCGATAAAGGCCTGGAACTGGGCTTGCGTGTTCGACCGCACCACGTGAATGGGCAGTCCCCTAGCCTCGGCCTCCCGCAGCCGCTTGGGCATTTTCCGGTACTGCCCCTTCACCGTCAGCACCATGTCGGCCTCCTGCAAGAACTTCGTGATCTCCACAGGTGCCCTGGCATCCCGGATGGCGTTTTCCAACCGTTGGCGGCTCACGGCATAAGGAAAAATCCGGAACGGACGCCCATGCCCCCTGCGCACCGGCACACCCGCTCGCCCCGCCGCTCCGTGGCCCCTGCTTTCCGGTTCTTCGTCGGGCCACGCCGCGTCCTGCACCACCTCGATCGTGCCGCCCTCGCCGCGCCGGCGCACCTCGGGCACCGGCTCCACTCCGCGCAGCAAGGCATCCACGGTATCCGCCACGCGGTGATGAATGGCCACCTGGTCGCGCTCTTGGATTTCCACGACCACGTCAAAAGTCGGCGGCGCCTTCCGCTCCAGCACGCTCTTTTGGCTGCCCCGCTTTCTGGCCTCCTCGTCGCCCAAGGTGACCACCTGCACGCCTCCCACGAGGTCCGACAAAGCGGGATTCAGCACCAAGTTCTCAAGGGTATTGCCGTGAGCCGTGCCGACCAGCTGCACGCCCCGCTCGGCTATGGTCCGGGCTGCGTACGCTTCGTCGGACGTGCCGATCTCGTCGATGACGATCACTTCGGGCATGTGGTTTTCTACGGCCTCGATCATCACGTCGGCTTGCCGCACGCCCTTCGGCACCTGCATGCGTCGGGCCCGCCCGATCGCAGGGTGCGGCACGTCTCCGTCGCCTGCAATCTCATTCGACGTATCGACCACGATCACCCGCTTCTGGAATTCGTCGGCGGCTACCCGGGCCACTTCCCGCAGCAAAGTCGTCTTGCCCACCCCGGGGCGGCCCAGAAGCAAGATGTTCTGCCCCGTCTCGAGCACGTCGCGTATGATGTCGATGGTACCGAAAACCGCCCGCCCCACACGGCACGTGATCCCGACGATGTAACCCTCCCGGTTGCGGATCCCCGAAATGCGGTGCAACGTGCGTTCTATGCCTGCTCGGTTGTCCGGTCCGAAGGAACCAACCCTCGCGATGACCGCCTCGAGCTCCTCCGCCGTTACGGGATCGTCCCGCAGCAAAACGTAGTGCCCTTCAAAGCGTGCTTCCGGTGGCCGGCCCAGGTCCAGCACGATTTCGATTAAGTCCTCCGTGGTCTCGCACGCTTCGAGGGCCCGCCGCACGTCATCGGGCAAAATCTGAAAAAGCTCGGTCAAGTCGTCGACAATCTCGCGGCGTACCGCCAAGTCCATCGCCTCGCTTCCCGGGACCTCCACGTTCATCATGTCCACAGGCCTACTCACGTACCACTAGAACCTTCTGCAACGTAGGATCGCTCGCCCCCCGCACCTCAAACGCCGTCTCGCGTATCCCCTCCAGGTACGCCACGGTGTCCGCGTCGATCTCCTCACCCGGGCAGAGCACGGGAATGCCCGGCGGGTACGGGCAAATCGTCTCGGCGCTGACGCGGCCGGCAGCTTCGCGCAGCGGCACCCACTCCGCCGGCGAAAGCGCAGCCGCGCGGGGCGTAAGCCGAACTACCGGCCTCGGCAGGTTCCACACGTCCGGGGCCGGGATTTTCCTGCTCCGCTCCGCCTGCTCCAGACTGAAGCGCAAGGCCTCGAGCAGCCGGTTTGCCGTTTCCCAAGTATCCCCCCACGTGATCAGCGCGACCACGTGCCACGGATCGGCCAGCTCCACCTGTGCGCCGAACTGCCGCATCAGCCGGGCAGCCTCCACGCCGTGCAGTCCGCGGTCGGCCGTGCGGATCACAAGGCGCGTCCGATCCAGCACGTAACCCGGCGGCAAATCGGCAGGCAAGAGTACCCGCACACCTAGGTGAGTGACGATGTGGTGACGCAGTGTGTCGGCCAGTTCCAGCGCCTTCTCCCAGAGCGCGGGCCCATCCGTCGCCACTTGCGCACGGGCGGCGTCCAAGGAAGCGAGGAGCAGGCCGGACGGGCTCGTCGACGCTGTGCATAAAAGGGCTCGCTCGACCGAATGTTCCGGCACCCTCGCGGCACCGACGTGGAGCATAGAACTTTGCGTGAAGGCCCCCAGAACTTTGTGCGTGCTCTGGGCGACCAAGTCCGCACCGCATTGCAAGGCCGGACGGGGCAAGTGGGGGTGAAAGCCGAAGTGGGCCCCGTGGGCTTCGTCTACCAAGAGCAAACCGCCGCGCCGGTGGGCCCGGTCCGCCAGGGCGCCGAGCGGCTGCGCGATGCCGTAGTACGAAGGCCGGGTCGCCAAGTAAACCTCTTTATTAGCGGAAGCGACCTCGTAAGCGGCAGGCTCGGGAGGCGCATTCAGGTACCAGCCGGACAACCGCTTTCCGGTGACGTACCGCGGCCGCAGGCCCGACAATACGAGACCGGCGAACACGGAAATGTGCGACTCCCGGGGCAGCACGACTTCTTCGTACCCGAGGGTGCGCGCTGCGAGCAGCATGGTGTGGATGGCACCGCTCGTCCCGTTGACGACAAAGTAAGTGCGCCTCGCCCCGAACGCCTCGGCCGCCAGCTCCTCCGCGGCCCGCAGCGCCCGGGTCCACGAGTCGCCGAACCGCTGCGAGGCCACGACGTCCGAGACGTCCAGTTGCGCAGCGCCTTCGAGCTTGTCCCGGAGCGCGTGATGGATGCCCCGTCCCTGCTTGTGGCCGGGCGTGTGGAAGGGAACGACGCCGCTTTCCCGGTAACCTGCGAGCGCTTCGAAAAAGGGAAGCTCATACTGTTTCATCGAGTGGTTCCGCTTCATGGCAGCCCCCGGAAAATGTGTGATGGTCTACTTCAACAGAGCGGGCGATACTCCCTGTAACCGGAGAGCTCCGGCTGATAGTCCCCGGCAACCGAACGCGAACCCTTTCCGTTCCTGCCAGGTACTACACGGTGAAAGGGAAATTCAACAAGGGGCAGAGATCGAGCCGGAGGGAGGACGTACCGGTGGACGAGGCCCGGGTGATCGCAAGGGCCGCGCAGGGCGATGAGGATGCGTTCGAGCTGCTTGTGCTGAAGTACCGGCGCGACGTGACCCGCACCGTTCTTTTCACCGTATCCGATGCCGACGTAATCGAGGATTTGGTGCAAGAGACGTTTCTGCGCGCTTTTCGGTCTTTGCGCACCTTCGATACGACGAAGCCTTTTCGCAACTGGCTGCTCACCATCGCCCTCAACGCCAGCCGCTCGTACCTGAGGCGGCGTATCGTAACCTTGCCTTGGTCCGAAAGATACGACCGGGCAGTCGAGCCGCAATTCGCCTCCGACGAAGGGGCTGTATTGCAAGACGTCCTCCGCGCTATGGCCCAGCTGCGCTACCGGGACCGGGAGATCCTCACGCTCCATTACGTCAACGACCTCACTTTGAAACAGGCCGCGAACCTGTTGGGCATCCCTTTAGGCACGGCCAAATCCAGACTTGCGAAAGCGCTCTCGAGGTTGCGGGAAGCGCTGCAATATGACGGCGTGTTCGAGGAGAAAGAGGTGACCGAGGATGGACGAAAAACGCATCGCTACCCTACTTCGCCGGGCGGCGGATGAGGTGCCCGATGTACCTGCGGAAAAGATTATGCAGGCGATCCGGTCCCCGGGCCGGCAAAGACGGAAATGGGCCGGGTCCCTGGCCGCCGCGGCGCTGGCCGTCATGCTCATCCTGGCGGCAAAACTCGGGCCCGGCGCGCTTTCGCCCCCTGCCGCGCCGCAGGAGTCAGAAACTGTCTACATGCTCGTTCGTCCGGCCGGTTCGCCGTATCCCGATCCGCTCTCGCTCGGTTACATCGTCGTGCCGGCGGATCATTAAGGGGGAGGTGAAACGTATGCTCCGACGCGGCTTTGCCGCCCTCTCCTTCGTCTCCGTGTTGCTCCTTTGCTCGGCCGGAACGCTGGCCCAGGTGGACGGCGGACTCCTTCCCTTTAGCGCTCGGCTACCCGACGCCTTTTACGCCCATCAATTAATCGACGTGGCGGAAGACGACGGAGACGGCGGGGGTCTTCGCGTGCAATCCGAGCAGCGCGTCTACTACAAAAAGCCCGACTCGCCCGATGTCTCGCCGTACTATTACCTGGGCACGGATCACCCTGCCTGGCCGTTGCGCGACGTGCCGCCGCCGGCCGTCGTTTACGCCCAGCCGGCCGTTCCCGACCTGCCGCTCGACCTTTTTTACACGAACTACGAAATTCGCGTCTACGGGGTCGGCGAAGCGGCGGGCCGCAGTTGCTTTTTGGTCAGCATCATAAAGCGGGCCATGCGGTCAGCGGACCAGCCCGTCCTCGATCTATGTGTTGACCGGGAGACGGGCCTATCCTTGCAGGCCACAGCCTACGACCGCCACGGCAAGCCCTATTACCGCGGAACCTATCTGGCGTTCGACACAAACCCCGATCTTACAGGCATCGAGTTTCCGCGCCTGCCGTGGCAAGTCGTCGAGGTGCCGAGCACCGACCTGACGCCCGGTGAACTCGCGCAGCGCCTTCCTTGGCTACGGCTTCCCACGTGGCTGCCCGGCAACTTCCGGCTGCTCGCGATCCAACACTGGCACGCCGAATGGTCCGACGGACAAAGGCGCCTTTGGTTGGGCCGGGAGAGCGAACGCTACGACATCCTGTACACCGACGGACTGGAAGTGATCCGGATCACCGCCTTGGACCCGATCGCCTCGACCTACATGCCCGGCCGGCAAGACTTCCAGGCATCGGCTCGGGATTCCGAATCGTCGCCGCTCCTTTACGCCGACGGCGGGTATTTCGTGATGGCCGAGAAGATGTACCGCATCGCAGACGACGATTTGTACCGGATGCTTTGGTCCATGCTGCCGGGAGGACGGGAGGATGAATCCGAAGCGACTTCCGGCATCGAACTGAAGCCCGAACATCAAGGAGGTCCACACCATGCACTGTAAACCCATCCGGCTACTTCTCTTTGCCCTGTGGCTGGTGGCGGCTGGGCCCGCGGCCCATGCCCAGCTCTTAGACGGCATCCTGGAAGGCATCGGCGTATTGCCCGTCAACACGGCGAATCTGGACAGTTTCTACGCCGAGCTGGTCTTCGAAGTGTTCGCCCGCGACGGCAGTTCGGTGGCGGCCCAAGGCGAGCACTACTACGTACGAGGCGAGTCGCCGGACAGCCCCCCTCTGGAAATTACGATTACAGAAGGAAAGCCGCAGGTCAACCGGGCGGATATGAGCGGCACCGCCGTACTGAACCCGCCCCTTGAGCTCTTCTTCCGCAATTACGAGCTGCGCATTACGGGCGTCGACTACCGGGCGGACCGATTGTGCCACGTGATCGACATCGTCGCCCGCAAAGACGCGCGACGGGTCCGCACTTACTGCATCGACGCCGAGACGGGCCTCGCTCTGGGCTACGAAACGTACGATGCCGACGGCACGCTGATGACGCGCGGCACCGTCACGCACTTCGAACCCAATCCGGACTTGAGTGGGCTCGACTTCGACGAGCTCGAGCCGGAAGCGGAGGGGCGGGCGATTACGGTCGCGGAGCTCCAGGCGATGGTGCCGTGGCTCCAGCTCCCGGCGCGGGTACCGGAGGGCTACGAGTTGATCGGCGTACTGCTCACCGGACACAACGATCTGCCGGTTGACATGGGGATCGTCGTCTACTCCGACGGGTTGGAGCGGATCGGCCTTTCCATCCTGCTCTGGCCGGAATTCGTGGAAAACCCCGATCCCCGCCTGCTTGAAGAGTATGTCGTGGACGAGGACGCTCCCGTCGCGCTCACGGCGGCGTCCTTAATATACTACGGGAAAGACCAGCCCACCCTCGTCATGATGGCCTTAGCGTCATCGGCTGCAGAAACCGACCTGGCCGATATGCTGTGGGCGCTTCTGCCCGGCGAAAAGTGAGCCTTACCCCGGGCCCGGGCCGCAGCTCCCGGGCCTGGGCCGCCTTGGATCGCCGCCCGTCCCTCGGTCACGGCACGCATTGTTGCCCGTAAACTTGCCAGAAGCGGCGCATAGCCCGGACCAGCTCTTCGTAATCGGCCGTACCGGCCTGGCTGCGGACGATGCGGTCTTCACACGCGGCGCAGCACCACACACGCCCGATGCGCACTCCCTCGGGGCGGAGCTCTTCACAGAGGAAGCATTCGAAAACGGGAATGACGTCCATCGTTCCACCACTCCGTAAACCTCATTTCGCGCCTTCCCTCACACTCTATAGCGACTTTGCATAGAATCCTTCTACACGGCATTGAATCCCCATGCCTTTTGATTTTCTTTCGCTATTTTCCAATCCACAAGAGGATTTCCGCGGGGATGTTGTGAAGTAACATTAGTACCGGGACAAATGACCTTGTATCACGAGGACAAAGAGGGGTTGCTATATGGCGAAGGAAGTTGCATTCCCCAGTGGTCTAGAAGACGTTGTGGCGGCAAACTCGTCCATCTGTTTCATTGACGGCAAGGAGGGCAGGCTGCTGTACCACGGCTACGACATCAACGATCTGGCCGAAAACTCAACCTTTGAAGAGACGATCTACCTCCTGTGGCACGGCGAGCTGCCCACCAAACAGCAGCTGGAGGAGCACGAGGAGTTTCTGCGACGTCACCGCAGGCTGCCGCGGCACGTCGTTGCCCATTTGTACATCGTACCCGATGACGCCGTGCCCATGGAAGTGCTGCGGACCGCCTCCTCGATTCTGTCCCTCTACGACGAAGAAGCGGAGGAGACGAGCGAGGAAGCACATCTACACACCGCGGCCCGCATCGTCGCCCGCCTGCCGGCCATCGTTGCCGTGCACCATCGGCTGCGCAGCGGGTACGCGCCGGTCGGCCCTCGCGAAGACTTGAGCTTTGCGGCCAACTTCCTGTGGATGCTCACTGGCACCGAACCCGATCCACTGCACGTGAAGGTCATGGACTCGGCCCTGATTCTCCACGCCGACCATGAGCTGAACGCGTCGACCTTTGCCGCGCGGGTGACGGCGGCTACGCTTTCCGACACCTACTCGGCGATTACGGCCGCCATCAGCGCACTGAAAGGGCCGCTGCACGGCGGGGCCAACGAGCGGGTCATGCACATGCTGCGTGAGATTGGCGATCCCGACAAAGCGGAGGCTTGGGTGAAGGAGCGGCTTGCCCGGAAAGAAAAAATCATGGGCTTCGGGCATCGCGTGTACAAGACGGCCGACCCCCGGGCCATGGTGCTGAAGCGTTACTCCAAGATGCTAGGCGAATACGCGGGCGATACGCGCTGGTACGAGATCTCCTGCGTCATTGAAGAGGTCATGGCCCGTGAGAAGGGCTTGTATCCGAACGTCGACTTCTACGCGGCGTCCACCTACCAAGCCATGGGCATCCCGACCGACCTGTACACGCCGATCTTCGCCTGCAGCCGGGCGGCGGGCTGGACGGCCCACGTGATCGAGCAGTACGCCAACAACCGCCTGATCCGCCCGCGGGCCGAGTACGTGGGACCGGCTCTGCGCCCGTACACGCCTATCGACGAGCGCGAAGTAAGCCAGCGGCCGGCTTAAGGGGCAAGGCTGCTGCCTGTGCGCACGTTCGATTGCATCGACTTGGCGAGTTAACGAAATTCGTGGCCGGCGCCCTGCGAGAGGGTCACCGGCCACGAATCTCTACAGCCCCAGATGCTTCTCGAGCAACGCCTTGGACTTTAATACGCCGTCGTGATCGTCGCCCGGGCCCTCGAACTCGATGCCCCAGTATCCTTCGTAACCGGCTTCTCGCATGATGCGCACGCAGCGGCCGACGTCGATGCGGGGTTCCTCGCCGTTTTCGTCGAAGGTGTACATCTTAGCGTGCACCGCCAGGGCGTGCGGTGCCATCAGCTCAAGGCCCCAGTAGCGAATCTCATCCGCAGGCAAGCCGCCGCTCGCCTCTTGCAGGAGCTCGAGGCCCCGTGGATTTTGCGAGTCGGGGAAATTCCCGAAGTCGGGCAAGGTGCCGAGCATCTCGCTGTCCACTTCTTCAATGATCCGCAGGGTGTTCAGCGGATTGATCGAGATGCCCCAGTGGTTCTCGATCAACAGCTTTACGCCCGTGGCCTCGGCTTCTTTGACCAGTTCCTTGAAGCTCTTGATGCACTGCTCCAAGGCCCGGGGGTCGTCTTCGGCTCCGTGCCCCCCGGTGTTCACGCGAAATGCCGGCAGGCCTAAGCGCTTGCTGATACGAAACCACGGCCGGATCTGCTCGATCGACGCCTTCCGCTCGTCCTCGTCCAGCGCCGCCGGGTTGCCCGTACCGTCGACCGCCATGCCGGTAAACACGACGCCCGCCCGCTTGGCCGCCTCGACGAGCTCGTCCAAGTAGGCATCTTCGGTCGAGGCGAAGAAGGGGTTGTTCAGCTCGACGGCCTCGATCCCGAACTCCTCTTTCGCCACGGACGGATAGTCTACAAGCCGCAAGGGATCCTGTTCTCGCCGGAATCTGCGGTTGAGGCTCCATCCGGCGAGGGAAATCTTGTCTGCCATTTTATCTCCTCCTACGCATGAAACGACAGCTCCAGGGACCTCGCTATTCGTAAACCTTTACGCCCTCGACCGTCACGATCTTGCGGAATTCCTTCAGTAAGTGGGTCGTAACGGGCCCGGCCTTGCCTTCGCCGATAACCCGCCCGTCCACCTCGCGCACGGCGATGACTTCGGCAGCAGTCCCGGTCAGGAACACTTCGTCGGCGGCGTAAACATCGTGCAGTGCAAAAGGCTCCTCCTTGACAGGATAGCCTACCTTTTTGCAAATATCGATGATGGCACCGCGCGTGATCCCTTCGAGCGCTCCTACCCAGCTCGGAGGCGTGATCACGACGCCGCGCTTTACGATAAAGATGTTGTCGCCGGACCCCTCGGTCACGTAACCTTGCGCGTTGAGAACAATGGCCTCTTCGACGCCGGCCAGGTTCGCTTGGATCTTGACCAGCACGTTGTTCAGGTAGTTCAAGGACTTGATCTTCGGATTCAGGGCGTCGGGAGCGTTGCGCCGCGGCGCCGCCGAGACCATCCGGAGTCCGGTCTTGTACGCCTCCTCCGGATAGATGGCCAGCTGCTCGGCGATGATGACCACGTTGGCCCCACGGGAGCGACGCGGATCGAGCCCCAAATCGCCCGGGCCGCGTGAGACCACAAGCCGTATGTAACCGTTGCGCAGGCCGTTTTTCCGCACCGTCTCGACGAGGGCCCGGGTCATCTCGGCGGGGTCCAGCGGAATCTTCAGGTCGATGGACTTGGCCGAGTCGTACAAGCGGTCCAGATGCTCTTTACACCGGAATATGTTGCCCTCGTATATGCGCAGACCTTCGAAGATCCCGTCGCCGTACAGAAACCCGTGATCGTAGACGGAGACCTTGGCGTCGTCTTTCGTATAGTACTCGCCGTTGATGTAAATCCACTGGGTCATGGCACAGCGCACCCCCGCCAAGATGAATGACTTGCGCCCGCTAACGCCGCAACATGGGAAACAGCCGCGGAATGTCCTCGCACGTCAGCGGAGCGCCGTACTCGCACGCTTCAAAGGCTTCCACATACTGCACCATCGACGCACGTTCGGCTCCGTACCACTCCTCCAAAGCACGGCGGTAGCTCGGGTCGTCGGGCAGGGCGAAGCGCTCTTGCATCTTCTGAGTCAGCCAAGCGATGCGCTCGTCCTCCCCCTCGGGCACCTCGTCCAAGTAGCGGCCATTGTAGGGCAGCCACTCGTAAAACTGGGACGTGTGTTGGTGCAGCATGCGTACTTTCTGCTCCATGACCGGCCCGATGTCGATCACCACGTCCGGCGTAAAGGGGGAAGGCTTCCGGAACCGATCGCTGAAGTAGACGATCACCGGGTTCACGTCCAGATGGTCTACTTCGGATACGATGTTCGGGACCGTCACCATGAACGCCGCATCCTGCACGAGTTGCGACGTATACCGGTGGTCCGGGTGGTAATCGTTCGGCCGGTGGGTCATGACGAGATCCGGCTGAAACTCGCGGATGAGCGCGATGATCTGCCGCCGGTTGTGCAGATTCACCTCGAGCTCGCCGTCGTGGTTGTCCAGGACCAAGTATTCGATGCCCGCCACCTGTCCGGCCCGGCGCGCCTCTTCCCTGCGCCGCTTGGCCAGGGCCGCGCCGCCCATCCGCTGGTGCCCGGCATCGCCGTTGGTCACCGATACGAAGCGCACCTTATGGCCCATCTGCGCGTACATGATCGCAGCGCCTCCGGCCTTCAGATCGCAGTCGTCTGGGTGTGCGCCGATGGCCAAGATGCGGAGCTGCTCGCTCACCTTCCGTGGCACCTCCAAACGTTACCGCCGCGAGAATACGGGCAGCGTCACCGCCGTTCCCGTCTCGGCCGAGATCACGCCCGCCTCGAGGATCTCCTGCGCGTCGCGGCTCACCCGCGCGTTCAAGATACCTTCCACGGGTTGTCCCTTTTCGATGCGTCCGATCAAGTACTCGGCCGGGTTGCGTTCACCGTCCGGCACGGGCGGCACATCGAGCTCGACACCGTGGATGTTCTTGCGGTCGGTCCGGAGGAGCCGTTTGTCGTGACCAACTACCAAGGCGCCTTCAATCCCGTTGATGAGCAAGCCGTAGGGAACATAGCCTACCTGCGTCCATGAACCTTCCGTCAAACCGACGGCATGGGGGTACTTCAAAATCAACACCGCGTTGTCGTCGACGGCGATATCGGTTTTGACGAAGCGCCCCGCCACGCCGGTGACCGCGTTCGGCCGCCCGAGCAGGTAGCTGTTGATCACCGCGCCGTAGCTGCAGTAGTCGATCAACGCGCCGGCCCCGTTGCGCCGCTTATCGTACAGCCACTCCCAGAAATACTGCGAGCAGCCGATCTCACGGGGACCTTCATGGGAAGAATGGTGACGGACGTGCCAAATGTGGCCTACGTCGCCCTCCTTTGCCAGCTTAAACGCGTGCCGGTAGGAAGCATTCCACGCGATGGGCCAGTTGATCATCAAGTACGTGCCGTGTTTTTCGGCGGCCATGAGCATACGGTCGGCCTGCTCGAGCGTCGCGGCCATGGGCTTTTCGACGACCGCGTGAATGCCCCGTTCCGCTGCGGCTTCCACTACGTCGGCACCCGACGCGTTATCCGTATAGACCAGCACGATGTCGGGCTTTACCTTGTCCAACATCTCGGTCACGTCGTGGAAGTGCTCGTCGATACCGGCCTGGCGTTTCACTTGGTCGAGCAGGGGCGGATTCGGATCGGCTGCTCCCACCAAGTCGACCTGCGGGTGCTCGGCAAACGACTTGAGCACGGACCAGATGTGATCGTGCACCAAACCTGCCACTGCGACGCGGTACTTCTTAGCCAATGGGCCTCATCCTCCTGACCTTGCTCTCGCGCCGAGGCGCGGACTGCTCCCTCCTGGTAATTATTAGTGTTCCGGCGTGGAGAGTCCTGTCCCGTTGGCGTTACGATGTATGCGAGTTGCTGCAGGAGTGCCCACGGCCATGGCAGGCTCTTACACGCTCATTTCACAGCCATTCCCATCCCCGGCACAACCGTTTCGGGAGCCATATTCACGAAATGGAGCAAAATTCCTGCGTTAGCCAACATCGCTCATGAACTAGACGATCCGGCTACGATCACTTCCACGCCGGAGGAAGCGTCCGTGGGGAAGTACACCTTGTAAGTACGGCCGTCGGCAAAGTGAATCTCCGCTCCGACGCCGGCATCGGGCTCTCGGCCGGCATCCCAAGGCGTCAAAGCAACGTCCGGCACGTCGCCCTCCGGTACGGGGTACAGCACGTACAGCATGTGCAAGACGCCGGCGCCTTCCACCCGGTAAATCGCCGTCGGGATCGGCCGCTGGCCCCGTCCCGGCACATACATCCAACCCTGGACGTACGGCTCCTCCTGACCTTTCACCACATCCAAGGAGGGCGAGCCGTCTACGACGAGCGGGAATATACCCAAATTCGCACCATGCGTGTGCAACGTACGCACGGCGTTGGCCTCATCGATGTGCACGTCGTCTGCATTCAGGTGGAAAATCGTCTCGTACGTGTGGACCTGATCGTCCCGCGGCAAGAATGTGTCGGCGATCACCCAAAAGTCCGCACCGAAGCCTTCCTTCACGTACAACACGGAGCGCTGGTGCGTCGCGATCCAGCGGGGAATGTCGCCGTAGCCCTCGAGCTCGCTGCCGTAATACCCTTGGGCGAACTCGTACGCGTCCGTCACCGTCCAAATGTGCGGCAAGGGTTCGCTTGTCACGAAAGTCTCCCCGCTGAGCCGCCTGTTCTGCCCTTTTCCGTCAACGAAGGCCACGTTGTGACCGTAAGCCGACCGCACGTAAGCCCGCCACTTGGAATCGTCGTACACGTGCTTGCCGGCATCGACCACGAGATCTCTGCCGTAGGCCGTCAAGATGAAATTGAGCTTATCTTCGTGCTGGTGACCGTAGCCGTACGGACCGACGTCGAAAGCCAAGTACCGTGCATTGCCGTCCCAGCCGCTGCGCTGAATGAGATAGCCGGCCCAAGGAAACGCATAGGAAGTGTGCTCCGGGGGCGTACCCACAGCACGGCCCATGGCTACCCACAGGAAATCTTCCCGTTCGGGAAACAGCTGGTACCCGCGCCAGAGGATGTCCCGCGGGTTCGCGTTCACAGAATCGTTGAAGTCGGGGAGCAAACCGTCGGGCTTCAGCATGTACACCGTGTACTCGAACATGCGCTCCAGATTGGCCAAATACCCGTCCGGCAGCTCGTAACCGTTCATGGCCGCGATATCGGCGATGCCGAGGAAGTTTTCGAGCGCCGTAATATGGTACTCCGGCGTCAGTTCCACCTGCGCGCCGTCGGGGTATACTTGCCGCGTCAGGGCGTCGAGCATTTTATCGGCGGCATAACGACGCCACTCGGTCGCTTCCTTGAATTCCGGGAACAGCACCCCCACGTGGTACAAACCGTTCATCTCGATCGTCAGCCAGTTACCGCCCGTGTTGTGGGTCATCAGGTAGCGAGCGTGCTCGACCATGCTGCGCACCATCGTGACGATCGCCTCATCCGTAAAGCTGGGCGAGTACAAGAAATACAGGAACGAATCCGGCCACGAACTTTGCATCCTCAGGCCGGCTTCGATCGTGCGCCACGTGGATCCCGCGCCCTGCTGCGCCCAAAGGGGAACCGGGTTGTTTTCGACCCAGTGGAGCATCTGCCGCACAAAGGTTTCGGCGTAGCGCTCGTCTTTCAGGAAATGATACGCACGGCCAAGGCGCGGCCAGAAGTTGTGCCGGTTCAGCCCCCAAGTCCACTCGTCCGTCGCGGCGTCCGGGTAGCCCGGCTGTTTCGTCGGATTGTACGTCCAGTCGATGTTGCCGCCTTCAAACTGAGCCGGCGTGCCGTAGATGGTGAAGCGGTCGCGCAAAAGTTCGTTCGCTACGGCCAGGTCGTTCGGATCGAGGGCGACGCCGGCTAGCGGGTCCTTCGGGTCGAAGTACCAGCTCGGCTGCTCCCGCTCGCGCAGGTACCGGGCGAAGGCGGCTTTGGCCTTGTCCCAATCGAACCCTTCGACCGCCTCGCGCACCCCTTCCAGGCCCGGCCGGGTTAAGTCGAGGGCCCGAAAAAAGTCAGGGTCCGTCATGCGCATACCGAGGAGGCTGCCGACGGTTACCTCCAGCTTCGTACCGAGGGGCGCATGTTTCGAGAGCCACGAGTTAGCCGAACCGTGGCCCGAGAGCACGTAGCCGTTTTCGGGAATGGGAAACGGCTGCGTCGTGCCCGGCTCGCGCACCGCGACCACCACGCCGTCCACGACTGCCACTTCGGTCCCCCACTGGTTCGTGATGGTATGGGTACCGAAATCGGGCGTGTAAAGGATCATATTGTCCGTACCACGGCCCTTGTTCAGCGCGGTAATCGGATGCACATCGCCGTTTTCCGTGATGATCATGTTCGGATTTTGTACCATGAGCGCCCTTTGCTTCTCCTCCAGTTTCAAGGCCGCGCCTACCGGAAGGTTCCGCAGGAAGCTGTGGTAAAGGCCCGATCCGACAAGCACGTACCCGTTCTCGGGCGCGGCCGGCACGGGAGGCAGGGTGGGGTTGTCGCCGCTGTATTTCTCCCGAATCCGGCCGTCGGCGACGACCAATATCGTGCTGGCCGACCCGATGGGCTCTGCCGTCCCGGAAAAGGCGGGCGTGATGAGCCAGAAAAGGTCCGCTGCCTGCAC
>LSQX01268304.1_pt2 | contig 24028 bp, 22 predicted proteins | sample 654561 | NCBI WGS metagenome assembly LSQX01 (sample SAMN04489861, study PRJNA283612) | anaerobic digester metagenome | isolation source: 4 biogas reactors fed with cattle manure at either 37C or 55C with and... | place: Denmark: Kongens Lyngby | collected 2014
GGTGGGGAGTATCGGCGGAATATGTAACGAAAGCCGACCACTAACCTTCATGGTAAAAATGGGGACTATTTAATGTCGAACGCAGAGACGCTTGCGAGTGATCCTGTCAACCTGCACCAACTGCTATCCGCTGACAACGAACTGCAATGCCCGCTTTTTCAGCGTCCGTACGTCTGGAAGAAGGCAAATATCGACCAGCTCTGGGCCGACATCGACACTATTAGAGAAGAAGAGTTTGACGCTCGGTTCCTTGGCGCGCTTGTTTTCGACAACGAGTATGCGTCAACCGCTCGAAAGGCTGGCCTCTATTGGATTATTGACGGGCAACAGCGATTGACGACGCTGTTCCTTTCACTAGTGGCCCTCTGTGAGGTTGCCATAGAGGCCGGTGATGAAGTCCTGGCGACGGAAATTGCCGACCAGTACTTGCTCAGCCGCAAATCAAATAATGCAGGCGTTCCAAAGCTGCGAACTACCCTGAACGACACGCGGCAGTTCAACAAGATCATGTTGTCGGCGCTTGGCCAGAGGGCGAAGGTCAACTCCGCCCATGAGCAGGGCCCGTCCGACGGCAACATGCGCTCAGCTTATGAGCTGATCCTTAAGCACGTGCGATCTCGGTGTATTGATGTCGATGGTAATGCTAGCTCTGATCTCGTAGAAAGTTTGCGGGGTGTTCTACTCGATGGGCTTGAGTTTGTCGAAATTCGCCTGGGCGAGAAGCATGACGCCAATGAAGTATTTGATCGGCTAAACAAGGAGGGCGAGCGGCTAGGAATTATTGACCTCGTTCGAAATGAGGTTCTGAAGCGGTTGCGGGATCGACCGGACGATGCCGCGAATTTGTATGCGAGGCATTGGGTTCCCTTTGAGGAGTCTTTTGCGACCATTGCCGATAGGGACAGGTACTTCTTTCCCTTTGCGCTCATGATCGATCCGTCGGTGACGAAGTCGCGTACTTTTACCAGCCTTGCACGCAGGTGGAGCGAGCAAACCNNGGACGACCCCGTGCAGCAGCTAAAGATCATTATGGCGGACTTGCAAAGTGCAGTTCCTGCCTACAACGCCCTAGCGGCAGGCAAGGAACTTCCGAACGTATCTCGAAGCTTCTTGGAGCAACTTCGGAGGCTTCATGATCTTAACGCGCCAACGGTTGCCTACCCTTACCTCATGAGCGTCATCACGGGCGTGACTTCAGGCAACACCACTGAGGAGGTCGCAATTCAGTGCTTCGCTATTGTCGAGTCCTTCTTGGTGAGGCGGGCTCTAGTAGGCATGGAGCCAACCGGCCTCCATGCAGTGTTCAAGACATTGAGGGATCGTGCAGGCGACGACCCGACAGCTGTGCGCGCGCATTTGGACACGTCAACGATCGTCTTCCCCACGGATGAGGACTTCATGAAAGCTGTGGTTGGTGCCCAGCTCTTCAAGCGTCGCATCTGCAACTACATGATCTTGGAGCTTGAGAGGCGATACACGAAGGGTGATGTCCTTAAAGCATTCCCGGAGGTCACAGTCGATCACATTCTGCCGCAAAACCCAGACGGCGAATGGCTCGAGCTTTTTAAGGACTTTGAGAGGGAGCGCTGGACCCACACCTGGGCGAACTTGGTGCCGCTGTCAGCGAAAGCTAACTCAGAGAAGGGGCGCTCTTCTTGGAAGAAGGCGAGGGAGAAGCTCGGGAACGAAACGGTGTTCTCCACTACAAAGCACGTGTATGACGACTACGCAGAGTGGTCAGTGGCGTCTTTGGAAGCGCGGGCGGCGGATCTCTCCGCGTGGTCGCTTGAGCGCTGGCCTTCCTATAAGAACGGCTGACCATGGGTCGCAAGGCGTGCGACGCTGATCGCTCACGCTGCGGGCTAGTTCTACCGTGTGAATTCCTCGACCTATATCGGATGTAAGTGCAAGCGTGAACGTTGATTCTATTGACCGCAAAATCGCTCGTGTACGCAGTGGTGGCTCTCCTCGAGTACTTGATCTATTTGCTGGTTGCGGCGGGATTTCATTGGGCCTGTCTGCGGCGGGTTTCGAGATTGCTGGTGCCGTAGAGTTTGATAAGGACGCTGCGGCATCTCACGGCCGCAACTTTCACGGCGACGAGCCCGCTCACTGTCGGGCTAGAGATATCACGAAGACTAGTCCCGAGGAGCTTGCGCTGGAGTTGGGCGTTGGTCCGGTTGCTGACGCATTTGACGTGATCGTGGGTGGGCCCCCGTGCCAGGCGTTTGCACGTGTTGGAAGGCCCAAGCTCCGTGAAGTGGACAAGCACGTTCAAGCCTTTATCCACGATCCGCGTGCCCGGCTCTATATTGACTATCTTCGGTATGTTGCAGCTTTTGCCCCATTGGCTGTAATGATTGAGAACGTTCCGGACGTACTCAATCACGGGGGGCAGAATATCGCGGAAGAAATTTCCGAGGTGCTTGAGGATAAGGGGTATGTTTGTCGCTATACGCTGCTGAATGCGGCTTTCTATGGGGTCCCGCAAATGCGGGAGCGCATGATCCTGCTCGCATATCGAAAGGAGTTGGGGGCTGAGATTGCTTTCCCTGCACCATGTAATTACATCGAACTGCCCCCCGGTTATGAAGGTGCGAGGTCGGTTGCGCTGAAGTTTCTTAAGCGAGCGCCAGCCGACGCACATCGCTATGTCGCGCCTCCGCCGGTTAGCCCCGGGTTGCCAGCCGCGGTAACTGCTGAGGAGGCGATAGCGGATCTTCCGGCCATCGATGCGCGAAGGCTTCTTGAACAGGGCAAACTTCGGCGAGGTGCACGTCGTTTCGATCTTCCCCTGCCATATCGGGCAGAGCCGCATTCGACGTATGCGCGGGCTATGCGTACGTGGCCGGGCTTTGAAGCCCGGGAGGGGGTCGTGGATCACGTGATTAGGTACTTACCTCGTGATTATCGAATTTTCGCCAGGATGCAGCCGGGAGATCAGTATCCTCAAGCATATGAGGTAGCCATGAAGATGTTCGATGCCGAGGTTGCGAAGCTGCTGGCACAAGGGGAGCGAATTCCCGTCGGCTCTAAGCGCTACGAGGAGCTGAAGGCATCCATGGTCCCGCCATATGATGTGGGCAAGTTCCCAAACAAGTGGCGGAAGATGTGGCGGAATCAGCCTGCACGTACTCTCATGGCACATCTCGGCAAGGATAGCTATAGCCATATTCACTACGATAGCCGCCAGGCACGAACCATCTCAGTGAGGGAAGCTGCGAGACTACATTCGTTTCCAGATGGATTCACATTTGCGGGAACGATGAATCCGGCATTTCGCCAAATTGGCAACGCGGTCCCGCCCTTGTTGGCGCGAGCTGTGGGCGAGGAGATCTTGGTTGCCCTGCGGGGAAGGCGGTCAACGTCAGAGGAGAAGAGCGGTGAATCTTGGGGAAAGGCGCGCGCTGTTTGAGCAGGCGGTTCGTAGCCACGAGTCTGTGCGGGAAGGCGCACGCGTGGCGGTCAACTTTGGCTTTTCGAACAGTGCGAGAGTTATCGAGGGTGGTCTGTTTGCAGGGACTAACAATCTCGAGACCTATTCAGGAAAGCTTGCCGCTGGAACTGGCGAGCGAATCAAGCAGTTCGTTCTGCTGTGTGTACTGACTTTTCCTCCTAACGATGAAGTCTACTTTGCGATAATCATCGAAAAGGAGGCGGATAAGCTAAGTGATGGTTTGCTAAAGCTGTTCGCCGACGGTGAGGCTGCCAATGCCGCTAGGCCGCCTGATGCTAAGAAGAGCAGATTGAACAACAATGTGAAGTTCTATCTGACGCGAAGTGGCGAGCTTTACTTTCATAATAATGAGTTCCTCGATTCGTTGAGCGAGGGTGTTGTCCTCGATCCGTCTTGCAAGGTGGCTGTTGACTCTATTCTCGTATCCATCTGGCCACCGGCGTTCTCCGCACGAAAGAGTCTCCTCGCCCGTGACTTCGTCGGATACTTGGGGAGCTTGGTCGATCCCACTCTGATTCATGAGGTCCGTGCCTGGGAAGTAGGGGTCAACCTCACGCCATCCATGCAGCGGATGCCTAAGACCATTGACTTCGCCGAGCTGGAGGCTGCAGTCGCTGATCTCGGTGGACATTACCCCGGCGGGGAGGTCGGACGGCTGCATGCAGCGCTCAACTTTCTAGAGCATAAGCACTTTGTAATCCTCTCCGGTATCTCTGGTACGGGCAAGACCCAACTTGCGTTGCACTACGCTCGGGCGGTCCACGGACTGGGTAATGGAGTAGTCGATCCGCTTCTGTTCGTCTGTCCAGTAAGGCCGGAGTGGACAGATCCATCTGGGTTGACTGGCTATTATGACGTCCTCTCGAATCGTTATGTGGTACCCCCGTTCTTGGAGGCGGTACTAGAAGCTACGGCGCACCGTGATTCTCCGGTCTTCGTCATTCTTGATGAGATGAATCTGGCTAGGATGGAGCACTACTTCTCTGATCTTCTGTCTGCCCTTGAAACCGGACTGCCACTTCATTTGCATTCGAGTGGTGTTCCGCTCGAGGGCTCTAACGGAACACTAGTTCGTTCGGAGATTCCGGTCCCTCAGAATCTTTTCCTCGTTGGGACAATTAACGTCGATGAGTCAACAAATCCCATCAGCGATAAAGTGTTGGATCGCGCGTCCGTAATCGATATGTCGGATGTCGATGTTGGGGGGTTCCTTGTCAAGCTGGAGCTTGAACCTTCGCTTGAGGGGGTTTGTAAGCGGGTTGGCAAACTGTTGCGCTCGATTCACCAGTTGATGCACAGATACGGGCTTGGCTTTGGCTACCGTGTCATTGAAGAGTTTGTGCGTTATCACGTCTTTGTTGAACAGCATTTGCAGACGCCTGCCGAGACCGTGACAGATCAGTTGCTCGTCCAAAAAGTGCTGATCAAGTTGAGAGGGAGTGAGCGCCAACGAGCGCTTCTTGCGGAACTTGATGCGTTGGTGGCGGACTTGCCTAAGGCGCGAGCACTGATTCAACGGTTGCTGCTTGAGTTGGATGAGATAGGTTCATTTCAGGCGATGCGGTAAGGCTATGGCCGCGTTGTTCATCCTCAAGGAAGGCTCAAGTACGGAGTGGCAGGTCTGGCCAGAACGGGATGAAATCCCTCCTGGTGAGATCGCTGAAGGAGGCGTCTATCTGATTGAGCTGCGCGACACCGATGATTCCATCGGTGTTGAACTCGCCATTGACGATCTCCCCCTCGAGGCCCTTCGTACCAGAGATGCACGCTTGGCGAGATGGCGCTGGAACCCAGGGTTTCATGCGGGAATGGTGGAAATTGTGCTGTCGTCCGCCGGTACAGCGTCTCGTCGGTTCGAAGTGCGAGTGGATCCCGAACGCTACAAGCTGACTCGAGAAGAGTTCCAGAAGATGTTACGGGACATCCTAGAGGACTCATTCGCCCTTTTCGCCTTAGGGCCGTTTCGAGAAGGCATCGCGCGTTCGCCAGGCAGCAAGCCGCCTCCGGTTGCGCGACTGGAGTTCCTTCGCTCGCGCATCGAGGCTATCGAGGAGGTTCTGACGCAGATTGAGCGTGCCCCGCGTCACCGAATGGCAGCGACCGAGATGGTCACCCCGTACCATCGTGCAATGCGCGCGACAGGTCCCGAGCTAGTGAGATCGCTCAGGTGCGGAAGGCTTGTCTCGCAAGAGCCTGGAAAGACATCTCGCCTGCCTCGTCAACTGAGAGGATACCTTCCAAAGGAGGTCCGGCTTCGTGCTCGGGTTAACAGTGTCGACATTACGGAGCATCGCCAGATTAAGTCTGTACTCAGGTCCTGGGCCGTGTGGCTTGCGTCGGTAGCTCAACTGTTAGAGTTGAAAGCTGATCCGAAGGACGTCAAGAAGATCAGCACTGAGTGGAGGTGGTCCCGCAAGGCGCGGCGCCTTTCGGGGCGTGTGACGGCAATGGTGGATGCGCGCTGGTTGGCCGAAGTCGGCGAGGGCCCGGCCACCCTTGTCATGTCCCAGCTTTTTCGGGGTGATTTGAGGTATCGGAGATTTTATCGTCTTTGGCAGGATATGAACGTTGGACTCGCGTCGGTTTTTGGCGACTTCCTAAATATGCCCCTGTCTCACACCTTCAAGCTTTATGAGTTCTGGTGTTTTCTGCGTCTTCTGAGAGCCTGTGTGGAGGAGTACGGTGTCAGCGGGCTCGACGTGAAGAGTTTATTCGAGAAGTCGCGGCGGGGTGAGGTCATCATTACTGCCGGAGCCGTGACTGTGCCGCTCGGCGAGGGCCGGCACTTGTGTTTCCAGCGACAGTATCGCGAGTACTGGTCAGATGATTCCGGCCAGGGGACATTTAGTCGCGCAATGATTCCAGATGTCGTACTTGTACAGAGCGCGGAGGATGGCGCATCTTCGATCATTGTCCTTGATGCCAAGTATCGCATCAACGAAGGTCTCAACAGCGCGCTCGATTCCATCCACAGCTATCGCGACGCGCTGGTCCAGCAGGTTGATGGCGGTCAGGTGGTAGGGCTTGTGAAGGCAGCGTACCTTCTGACGCCTCATGTCGCAGAGATAGCGGCGGACTACCGCAACGCTCCCGTACCTGGGCGGCTGTTCCATCCGATGTATCGTAAGGATTTCAAGTTCGGCGCCGTTACCCTGCGGCCAGGCATGTCCGACCTTGATGTTCGAGCATGTCTGCGCGACATCGTCGAAGACGCCACCTCACCAGTCCATGGTTGACGTCCTAAGCCCTCGCCAGCGCGCTCAGAACATGAGTGCTATCAGGGGCAAGGACACATTGCCGGAGATGGTGTTACGGCGCGGCCTGCACGCGAGGGGGGTGCGGTACCGGCTTCATGTAACGGAGTTCGTCGGGACGCCCGACCTCTACTTCCCTCGGTATCGTACAGTGCTATTTGTGCATGGATGCTTCTGGCACGTGCACTCCTGCAGCTTCTTCAGAATGCCGGCGACGCGCCGTGAGTTCTGGGAGGCTAAGCTTCTGGCGAACAAAGAGAGGGACCTCGCTGCTGTCCAGAAACTTCGAGAGCTTGGATTGCGTGTGGCTATCGTTTGGGAATGTTCGCTGCGAGGCAAGAATCGACTCACGGGTCCTGAGCTTGCGGAGGTGGTTGAATCGTTTCTTGAGAGCGAGGTACCTGAAGCAGAGTTTCCTAGAGACATTCCCTCATTTCGGTTTGAGGGCCTAGGGGATAGTGAGGCAGGCGCGTAGCGTGAAGAGTGCCACCCTGTCTCGAAGACGGCGACGCTTCACAGGAGATGGGGCCAGTGGCCGATTCTCTAAGTCTGATCTGCGCCGCGGGTGGCTGTCGTAGCGTGCATCGATGGACGTGTATGCGGAATCGGGAATAGACAGTTATCCGCATCGGAACTTTCCGACGTGCTGCGGACTCACCCTCGCCGCCTGCCCTCGCTCATTCCCGTCGCCCTGGCGTTTTGCAGGCATTGATCGGCCGCCGTCGACGTGCCAGCGCAGCAGGTCGAGCATCGGCCGGATGCCCGTCTGGCGCACGAAGGCCATCAGGACCTCAATGCGGTCGGCCGATGCGACTTCTGAGTTGAGCTGGAAACCGATGCGCGGCTCGCCCGGGGCATTCGTCAGCAGGGTGGTATCGAGCAGCGGCGTGGCCGGAAGCGGGACGTTTTCGAGCTGGCCGTCGGGGCGGAGGGCGGCGATGGCCCGGAGGACGTCGCCGCTTGTGGAGAGGGCATCGGTGGCATCGACGCCCTTGCTCTCGGCCGCCAGCAGCCGGGTCACCTCGTAAGCTTCCCCGATCGGCAGACACCCCATAAGTAGAACTTTCTGGCATGTTCCCCCAGCCAGGAGGTTCCATGAAGAAGTCCCGTTTTACCGAGACCCAGATCGTCTCGATCCTCAAGCAGGCCGACGCCGGCGTGCCGGTCAAGGACATCTGCCGGCAGGCCAGCATCAGCGTGCCGACGTACTACAAGTGGAAGTCGAAATACGGCGGCCTGGAGGCCTCGGAGCTGCGGCGGGTCAAGGACCTGGAAGCCGAGAACGCCAGGCTCAAGCGGATGTACGCCGAGCTGGCGCTCGACAACGCGGCGATGAAGGACCTGATCGCAAAAAAACTGTAGGGCCGGAGCAGAAGCGCGAGGCCGTGCGGTACCTGGTCGAGGTGCACGCGCGGCCCCTGAGCCGGTCCTGTGATTGCGTCGGGTTGTCGCGGGCAGCGTGGTACCAGCCGCCGGTGCACTGGACGGTACGGGATGCCGAGATCATCGCGGCCCTGGCCGAGGTGGTCGAGAACCGTCCGAGCCGTGGCTTCTGGAAGTGTTGCAAGGTCCTGCGCCGTGCGCGGCCGGACTGGAACCACAAGCGGATCTACCGGGTGTACAAGGCGATGAAGCTCAATCTGCGCCGCAAGGCCAAGCAACGGCTGCCCAAGCGCGAGCGCGTACCGCTGTACGTTCCACTGCTGCCGGATGCCGTCTGGTCAGCGGATTTCATGGCCGACGCGCTGGCGTGTGGCCGCCGGTTCCGGACCTTCAACGTGGTCGACGACTTCAACCGCGAGGCGCTGCACATCGAGGTCGACACCTCGATCTCGTCCGCGCGACTGGTCCGCATCTTCGAGCAGCTCAAGCGCGACCACGGCCTGCCGCAGGTCCTGCGTACCGACAACGGCCCGGAGTTCCTGGGCGGGGCCTTCGTGCAGTGGGCCAAGCTCAACGGCATGGCCATCCGGTACATCCAGCCAGGCAAGCCCAACCAGAACGCCTACATCGAACGCTTCAACCGGACCTTCCGCGAGGAGGTCCTGGACCAGCACCTGTTCACCCGCCTCGACGACGTGCGCGAGGCGGAGTACTGGTGGATGCTCGAGTACAACGAGGAGCGTCCCCATGACTCGCTCGGCGACATGACGCCGGTCGAGTACCGTCAAGCCGCCGAAGGTTCTACTTTTGAAATGTCTGCTTGACGGGGAAGCTTACGTTCGGACCGGTTCAACGTCAGCGTGGCCGGGATGGGTTGGCGTGCGCCGAAGACGACAAGGTCGTCGGCCGCCTCGTTGGCCCACAGGGGCGCACCCATCAGGGCGGCGACGAGCGCAAGGCCGGTGGAAGCAGGCTTCAGGGGCAAGGCAGGGCTCCTTCTGCGTGGTGGTCCGGCCGGCCTGCCGCCGTCGATGCGGTCGGGCCGGGCGACGCCCATCGTAAAGTGTTGCCGCCATCGTGCAATCACGCAGACGCGTTTCAAGACGTATGCTCCCGGGCGGGGACGTGGGAGGACATCATGGACGCAGCCATTCGCGTTTCGCTGGCCGTCGCTCTCCTGGCACTTGCCGGCGCGACTGCTTTCGCCAGCGACGAACCACCAGACACCGCGGGTACGGAGCCGACGCCGGCGGGATCGTCGTGACCTTCATCGACGGGACGCCCAATGCGCTGTACCGCGTGCTGGTGTCCGCCGAGGGCGTGCCCAGCCCCTTGCTGCCGCTCGGAACGCCCGAGCCGCTGGACAGCTTCGGATCGGGCGCGGCCATGGCGCGTCGCCTCGCGCTGGAGGCGCCCTTTGAGGCGTGCTCCAGGAGCTACAACACCGTGGTGCTGCCGGATCCGGCGTTCGACGGCGGCTGGGTCGTCTACCTGCTGCCGGGAACCACGCGCGACGACGTGGTCCCGCTCGGGGGCACGCATCGCTTCGAGATCCGGGACGGCGCGGTTGCCGGGGAGCGCGGTTTCACCCGTTCGTGCATTGCGCTGAACCGCGGACCGAAGCTGGCGGCGATGATGGTCACCCACATCCTGGGTCCCGTGCCGACGGAAGCGCACGTGCACTGGAGCCTGTGGGCAGCCACGCCCATGTACGTTTCGACCGAAGGCGGGCTGTGGAAGATCGAACAGGGGCGGGTGCGGCCGGTGTCGCGCGGCGGGGATTGAACTGACGCGCGATGCCGTGCAGCGTCAGCTTGCGCCACGCACTGGCAGCGCGCATGCGCCCGCGGGCGGATCAGCGCTCCGAACAGTCGGCATGTGTCTTGCTTCCAGGACACCCGGGAACCGGGGAGCGTTCGAATGGACTCTGTCATTCGCATGGTGGCGACCATTGCTGTCGCGGTGGGACTGCTGGCCGGCTGTCGGGAGGCGGCGCCACCGGCGGAGGCCCGTCCGGAGCAGGCCGGCCAGCCGATGGACCCGCTGAGGACCGCTGGGCAGATCGCGTCCATCCGTGCGTCCGCGATGGTGGGGGACCAGCAGGGGATCCAGGACGGTCTGATGGCGATGAACGAGGACTTCCGGAAGGCGATCAAGCTCGCCGATCCGGCGCGACGCGTGGACCATGAGGCGGCACGGGCTGCGCTTCGGGACATGGATGGCCTGGCGTCCGTGGTCTGGATCGACCGGGAGAACCTGTTCGTGCTGGTCGAGCGCAACGAGCTGCGCTCGCAGGCGATGATCGATGCGATCTGCATCCGGCTGGAGCCGCTGGGCGACACCCTGGGCGTCGTGGTCAATCTGCAGAGCGCCGCAGCACGCAACGGCGCCGAGCAGGCCACGCTGAGCCGGAATTGCCAGCTGCAGGCGGGCGACCGTGCCTTCCTGCAGCGGGCGCGGGCGGTCGACGTGGTACCGGCCGGCATTCTCGAACAGCAGCGTCGCGACCAGGAGCGGGCCACGGCGCGGGGCGATCGCAGCCGTCAGGCGCAGGAGAGCCTCGAGATCCTGATGGACTCGACGCCGGAACTCCCCGTCGATCCGCGCAGGCAGTGAGGAGCTCGAGCCGGGCCTCGCTCACTGCCAGCAATGTCGGGTCAAGGCCGGCTTAGCGCGAAATCTCGAACACCGCCGACACCCGTTCCGTGAAATCGATCTTCGGCTCCAGGTAGCGTCCGCGCTCGATGCGCGATCCGGTCACCACGACCCGGTCCAGCGAGGTGTTCCCATATCCGTGCGCCTGCATCGAGTTCAGGCTGTTGATGCTGTACACCGGCCCGAGCCGGCCGCCGAACGCCACCGCCAGGCCGCGGGCCTTCTCCCGCGCATCGGCCACCGCCTGCTTCCGCGCGTCCTCGCGCAGGCGCGCTTCCTGGCTGGACTTGAAGCTGACGTCCGACACATTGGTGAATCCCGCCGCCAGCGCGGCGTCCATCCATTCGCCCAGCCGGTCGAGGTCCTCCAGGCGCACCTTCACCTCGCGCGTGGCGAGGTGCTCGACGGGCAGCAGGCGGCGGCCCTCGTCGTCGTAGTCCTGGTCCTCGTGCAGGACCAGGTCGGAGGCGCTGATGTCGTCGGGATCGATGTCGAAGCCGGGCGCGGCCTCCAGCAGGGCGTCGACGGCGCGGTCGACGACGCGCTTGGCCTCGGCCGCGCTGGTGCTGCGATGCCGGGCGACCATCGACACGGTGGCCGAGTCGGGCGCCACGCTGACCAGGCCCTCGCCCTGCACGACCACGTGCGGGGCGTCGGGCAGCGGGGTGCCGGCGACCGCGGCGGCCGGGGACAGGGCGAGCAGGGTGGCGATCATCCATGTGCGCATGGCGGGGCCTCGTGTTCGGGCAGGGGAAGGGCCGGGGGCGTGTTTCGTTCAATCGAGTTCGCGCAGGGCGGCGTCCAGCGCGGCGACGTCGGGGTGGTCGTCGCCGTGCGCCCCGCGGAGGACGCGCAGGGCCTGCGCGTAGCTGTCCCGGGCGTCGGCGGTGGCGCCGAGGTCCGCGTAGCTGCCGGCCATGTTGGCCAGCACCGTGGCGATGGCGGGGTGCTCCGGCGGGAGGGCGGCGCGCCGGATCGCGAGGGCGCGCCGGTAGAGCGCCAGTGCGTCCTGGTGCCGGCCCTCGGCATCGGCGAGGGTGCCCTGGGTGTTCAGGGTGTAGGCGAGGTCGGGGTGGTCCGGGCCGAGCGCGGCCTGTTCGGCTTCGGGCAGGGCGTCGAGCTCGTGGCGGACCAGGGCGAGCGCGGCGAGGGCTTCGGCGGTGTCCGCGTGCGCGGGGCCATGGGCGCGGGCGCTGGTCCGGTAGGACTCTTCGAGCCACGGGAGGGCGCGGTCGAGCTGGCCCTGCTGGCGGTGCAGTTCGCCCAGGTTGCCCATGGCGGCGGCGAGGTCGGCGGGGTCGGCGTCGGGCGTGCGCTGCAGCGTGGCCAGCGATGCCTCGAAGGCCGCCGTGGCTTCGGGGAAGTGGCCAAGCGCAAGCTCGGCGGCCGCGTGCAGGCCCAGCGCCGCGCCGGCTTCACTGGTGTCGGGGCCGAGCGTGGCGGTCGCGCTGGCGTGGGCCAGCCGCGCCAGTCGGGACGCTTCGGCGTAGTCGCCACGCTCGTAGGCCTGCCCGGCCTGGGCGTACGCGAGGTCCCATGGCTCGGAGACGAAGGCGTCGGCGTCGGCGACGGCTGGAGTCGGGTCGTCGGCCGCAGGGGCCAGGGATTCGTCCGCGGTGCGATCCGTGCTCGCGCATGCGGACACCAGGCCTGCGACGAGGAGCGCGAGCGTCGCGGCGCCCGGCGGCCGTCGCCGCGATGCACCCGTGCCCGCTCCCTGGTCCGTCCGATGTCCCATGCCGATCCCCTTCCCCTGGTTCCCGGGACATCCTAACGCCCGCGGAGGGATATGCTCAGCCCCAACGACCGGGAACCGCCATGCCACCCCGTCCACCGACCGTGCCGGCCTTCCTGGCCGCCCTCGAACATCCGCACAAGGCCGGCATCGAACGCCTGGGCTGGCGTCGGAGCGCGCGCTGGCGGAGCACGAGGCCGCGGTGCTCGACATCGTGCGCCAGTGGATCGCGCAGCTCTGAGCGTGGGGTCCGCGGCACCGTGGCGCCGCGCCGGGCTATGCTCGGGCACGGGACGGCGGGGCAGGTCGACTGACGGAGGTTGAAGATGCTCGAGTTCATCCAGTCCCCCGACGACGTGGTCGCGGTGTCCATCGCAGAGAGGGTCACCGGGGAGGACCTCGCGGCCGCGATGGACCGCCTCGATGCCTGCCTGGCCGCCCACGACCCGGTGCACGTGTTCGTCGAAACCCGTGCGCTGGAGGCGATCGAGGTCAGCGGCCTTGGGGCGCACATCGCGCGGGCGATGCCGCTCTTCGGCAAGCTCCGCAGCTTCGGGCGGGTGGCCGTGGTGGCCGACCAGGCCTGGGTCCGCGCGGGCACGCGGATCGAGAGCGCGCTGCTGCCCTTCGTGGGCTACCGGGTGTTCAAGCCGGACCAGCGTGACGAGGCGCTGGCCTGGGTGCTCGAAGGCTCGTCCGTGGACGGAACTCCGTGACGCGCGCGCCGCCGAGGCGGTGCCTCGCCGGGCGCTGAGCGGCGCGGTCGTGGTCCCTGCCGGCCCGCTGTCCATCGCGCCACTCCAGCAGGGGGCGGTCGACGAGGCCGCGCGGCTGCTGGCCCGCAGCATGCGCGACAACCCCCTGCACCGGCGCGTGTTCGGCAGCGACGAGGCGCGGCTGGAGCCGCTGCTGGCGGCCGCGTTCGCGCGCCTGCTCGGGCGGCAGCTGCGCGTGGGCTGCGTGCTGGCCGCCCGCGAGGGCGATCGGCTGGTGGGCGTGGCGGCCATGGTCCCGCCGGGCCACTGCCGGCCGCCGCTGCGCGAGGCGGGGGCGCTGCTGGCGGTCCTCGCGCGCGGGCGCGCGCTCCACCGGCTGCCGCGGATCGGGCGCTGGCTGTGCACCTGGGCGCGGCACGATCCACGCTCCGCGCACTGGCACATGGGCCCGGCGGCGGTCGATCGCGCGCACCAGGGGCGGGGCGTCGGCACCGCGCTGATGGCGGCCCTCTGCGAACGCCTCGACCGGCTCCAGGGCGTGGGCTACCTCGAGACCGACAAGCCCGGGAACGTGCGGCTCTATCGGCGCGGTGGATTCGAGGTGGTCGCCAGGCGGCGGGTGCTCGGCGTGGACAACTGGTTCATGCAGCGGCGCCCGAGCGGCCCGGTGCCGGATCCTCACTCCATCGCCGGGTTGCGCAGCGGCGACAGCGTCGACAGGTCCACGCCCGACTCGATCGCGACGATGCGCTCCTCGACCCGGGCGCGGAGGTCGGCGTCCACCGGCATCTTGTCCTGGTCCAGCGGGCGGCGGTAGGCACGCACGGCGGCGGCGCGGTCGCCCAGGCGCACGTAGGCGTTGCCGAGTTCGATGCCGACGCTCGTCGACTGCGGCATCAGCGCCGCGACTTCCTCGAGCCTGCGCGCCACCAGCGCCCAGTCCTGGCCGCCGTCCTTGTAGATGTACTCGAAGACCTTGCCCGACATGCTGTCGGCCCGGGTGCGCGGCAGCACCTGGCGTCCCCGCCACACCTCCGCATGGCCGAACTGCGCGACGCGCTCCAGGCCGTGGAAGACCTCGGCGGGGTCCCAGTCCCAGGACGGCCAGGCGCGTCGGCTGGAGCGGGTGTAGACGAACCAGCCCTCGTAGCGGCCTTCGACGTTGTCGTCGTGCAGGCTCTCCACGCGCCGGCGGTAGTTGAAGCCCGCGGCGCGCATCTGCTCTTCGCCGACCCAGTAGCTGGAGTAGAGCGGGAGGCCCGAGGGCCCTACCACGCGGTCGTGGAAGGCGCGCAGCTCGCCGAAGCGCTGGCCCAGGTCCAGGCCTTCGTTGGCGAAGTAGTCCCAGGCGCCTTCGCTGCCGCCGACGAGTTCGTTGTGGTATTCCCAGGCGCGCTTTTCGCCCAGCGTCATCGCGAGCCCGGCGGCCAGCAGCAGGCCGACCAGGGCCAGGCGTGCGCCCGATGCCGGCGTGGCCGGTGCGCGCCGTGCCCAGGCCAGCGCGACCGCCGCGCCGGCGGGGATCGACAGCGCCACCAGCACCGGCATGGCATGGCGCACGCCGCCCCAGACGCCTTCGGAGCCGATCAGTGCGGCCAGGTAGGCGACCGTGCCGCCGGACACGCTCCACAGCACCCAGCGGGCCTCGCGCGACAGCCCCGCGCGCCAACGCAGCAGCATCCCCATGCCGAGCACCGACAGCAGCAGCAGCGCCAGCGGCAGCTTGGACAGGAGCACCAGGGGCCAGCTGAACCACGGAGCATCGCCGTCGTACACCTTGCCCCAGACCAGGTGCTGGCTGATGCCGCGGCCCTCGACGCCGGTGCGCACGGTGTCGGCCAGCCCCCACAGGTAGCTGCGCGGCAGCAGGCGCGCGCGGTCGGCGAAGGTGATGCCGGCGCGCCATCGCGTGCTGCCGACGTCGGCGACCTTGTCGGCGAGGCTGCGGTTGAAGCCGTCGCTGCCGTCGGGACCGGCGTGGAAGTGGAAGCCGTACTGCGCCCACAGCACCGCCACGCCCAGCAGCCCGGCCAGCAGCGCCTTTCCCAGCCGCGCGAAGGCGGCGCGGGGCCGCCCGCGCAGCGCCGGCAGCAGGGCCGCGACGGCGACCACGGCCACGATGCCGGCGATCCCGGCCAGCGCCGAATGCTTGGCGCCCAGCGCCAGTCCGAGCGCCAGCCCGAAGGCCGCGACCCGGCGCCAGCGCCAGTCCTCGGCCATGCGTCCGCCGCAGACCGCGGCGATGAGCAGGGCCAGGCCCACCGGGAGATCGGTCATCACCACCGGCATGTGCGCCGCGACCGTCGGCTCGATCGCGAGGAAGGCCAGGCTGCCCAGCGCCCACGGCAGGCCGAACACGCGCCACAGCAGCAGGCCCAGCGCGAGCAGCAGCAGGCCGTGCAGGCTCCACATCGCGCCCCGTGCGAAGCGCTGCGCGCGCGCGGCGTCGTTGTCGAAGAACAGGGTCTCCTCGACCAGGTTGCGCTCCTGCAGCTTTTCCTCCAGCACCGGCGTCGGCCGCAGCCTGAAGTCGGCCGGCATCGCCGCGCCGACCCAGAGCTTGGCCAGCGGCGGATGCTCGGGATTGAGGCGGAAGTCGCCGCTGCGCACGTACGAGGCGCCGGCGACCACGTGCCAGGGCTCGTCGATGGTGAAGGAGTCCAGCCGCGTGCCGAGGTGCGAGCGGCCGATGCCGAGCAGCACCAGGACGACCAGCAGCAGGATCCCGAGGGCACGCTCGTGGTTGCCGGATGGACGGGCGTGTCGGGTGGGTGTCCGCATTGAGCCACCGCCTTGGGCTGGATCCCAGGAGCAACGGCCCGCGGACGGCGCGGCGGCCAGCGTGCGCACCGGGGTGCGCGGGAGGCGGTCCGGCGGCTCAGCTCCAGCCGGGGTGGTCGGCGGCCTGGGCGATCCAGTCGCGGACCCCGGGGTCCCTGGCCTCCTCCAGCGAGCGGATCTTGACGTAGCGCGAACCCTCGCCCAGCGGCGGCGGCGGATCGAACTTCGCGCCGGCGAAGAACACCAGGTTGACCGAGACGTCGTAGGCCACCATCTCGATGATCCAGCCGCGTCCGGGGAGCCCGTAGTACGCCTTCTTCCACTTCACCGCGTACTGCAGGCCGGGAACGGTCCTGCGGACGAGCGCGTCCAGGTGGGCCACGATCGGCTGCAGCCCGGGCATCGTGCCCTCGAGCCAGTCCGCGATCGCCGCGTGCCCGTCTGCGGGTTCGGGCGGCTTGCGCTTCGACGTGCGTGCGGGGGCCTTCGCCATGGCTGCCTCCCTCGGTGGATGCGCGCCCGATGATAGCGCCGCGGCGTGCAGCGCCCGTCTGCGTCCGGGCCGGCACCGCGCACGGCGTTCCGTCCGTCGCCGCCATGCCTGACGCTCACGCGCGGGCGCGCTATCCTGCGCGGATGGACGACAGCGGCCGCCGCGGGCACGGCGAATACAAGGTCCCCGGCGGCAAGCTGGTGGTGGTGGACCTGTCGGTGGCCGATGGCCACGCGGAGCGGGTGCAGGTCAGCGGCGACTTCTTCCTCGAGCCCGACACCGCGCTCGACGCCATCCGCCAGGCGCTCGTGGGCCTGCCGGCCGCTGCGGGGGAGGACGCGATCACGGCCGCGGTGGCGGCGGCCCTCGACGAGGGGACGCAGCTCTACGGGATCACGCCCGGGGGCGTCGCCCGCGCGATGCGGCGGGCGCTGGACGACGCGGCCGCCGCCGGCGGGGGCGATCGCCCGTGAGCCGCAGCGACTGGGGCGACCACGCCTGGCACCTGGTCCACGACGTGCCGCAGGCACCCGCGCTGCACATGGCGCTGGACGACGTGATGCTGGACGAGGTGGCCGCGGGCCGGCGCCCGCCCACGCTGCGCGTGTGGGAATGGGCCGGGCCGGCGGTGGTGATGGGCCGCTTCCAGTCGCTGCGCAACGAAGTGGACATGGACGCCGCGCGCCGCCACGGCATCGAGGTCGTGCGCAGGATCAGCGGCGGCGGCGCGATGTTCATCGAGCCCGGCAACACCATCACCTATTCGATCGTGGCGCCGCTCTCGCTGGTCGAGGGCATGTCCTTCGAAGAGGCCTATGCGCACATGGACCAGTGGGTGATCGAGGCGCTGGCCGGCCTCGGCATCGAGGCCTGGTACCAGCCGCTGAACGACATCACCTCCGCCGCCGGCAAGATCGCCGGCGCGGCGCAGACGAGGCGACGGGGCGCCGTGCTGCACCACGTCACCATGGCCTACGACATCGACGCCGCGAAGATGCTGGACGTGCTGCGCATCGGGCGCGAGAAGCTGTCCGACAAGGGCACGACGAGCGCCGGCAAGCGCGTGGATCCGCTGCGCAGCCAGACCGGGCTGCCCCGCGCCGACGTGATCGCGCACATGGTCGAGACCTTCGGCCGCCGCCACGGCGGGCTCGTCCGCGACGTGCTGCATCCCGACGAACTCGGACGCGCCACGGCGCTTGCGCGCGACCGCTTCGCGACCGCGGAGTGGACCGCGCTGCTGCCCTGAGCGATCGCGCGGAGCGTCGGCCGGCACTGACGGACTGACTGAAAGCGTCACTGCATTGCCGATGTGCGTCCGATGCACGTGATCGATCGCACGCATGATGCGGTGCAGCGCGTGGCACGCATGTTGCTTCCCCGGTCGGGCGCCACCACGGATGCGTGGCGCCGCTCGACGAGAGCGAACACATAACCAGGGGAAATACATGCAGAAGTCCACTTCCGCCGCCGCGATGGCCGCGGTGTTCGCAGTCATGGCATCGGCGGGCGCATACGCCCAGACCAAGCCCGTCACGCCGCCGCCGCGGCAGGAGCTCGATCCGGCCAAGCGCATTCCTGAAGCCGCCGATCCGCAGCAGCAGTCCAGCGCGAGCTACGGGCAGCAGGAGGCTCCCGCCTACGCCCGGCCTGCGCCGGCGACCCGCGAGGAGGAGGGCCGCGGCGGCTTCTTCGTCGGCGTGCAGGGCGGCAAGGGCGAAGTGTGGGACGGCGTCCGGCAGACCGCGCGCTCGGTCAACGCCGGGTACCGCTGGCAGGCGGGCGCGGTCACGCTTGTCGGCATCGAGGTGGCGGGCGGAAAGCTTGGCAGCACCACCGAGGATGGCTGGCACTTCTCCGCGGTCGACTACGGCAGCATCGGTGCCAACGCCCGCTTCAATTTCGGCAGCGGCAGCCCGGTGTACGGCCTCGTCCGCGGCGGCTACTGGGCGGCCGAGGACGACTTCGGCATGGACGTCGACGGCGGCTACTTCGGCGTCGGCCTGGGCGTCGACTTCAGCCGCCACTTCAACATGAGCCTGGTGTACACGAACTACGTGTACTTCGATCACTACTACTGGGACGGCGGCGACCTGCATTACAGCATCAGCCGCGCCGACACCCTGATGCTGGGGGCGGAAGTCCGCTTCTGATGCACCGGCCGGCGGATCCCGCATGCCGGGATCCGCCGCGCCGCCGCGCGCCGCGCACGCGGGTGGAACGCGCCATCGCACGTCGGCCGCGGCCGCCCGATCGCATGCGCTAGTCTTTCCCGCAGCTGATTGCCGGGGAGACACATGGACAGGCGTGGTTTCATCGCGGGCGCGGCCCTCGCTGGCCTCGCGCCGCTGCTGGGTTCCGGCGCCGCCGTGGCGGCGGCCGGCGGGCGGCTGCTTCCGCGGGCGCTGCAGCCGGGGGACACCGTGGCCCTGGTCAGCCCCTCGTCGCCGGTCGACGACTCGCTCGACCTCATGCTCGCGGCCGAAGTGCTGGAGGCGCTGGGCTTGCGCGTGCGCCCGGGCGCGCACTACGGCGACCGGCGCGGGCACCTGGCCGGCGTCGACGCTGCCCGCGCGCACGACCTGAACGCCGCGTTCGCCGACCCGGGGATCAGGGCGGTGGTGTGCGTGCGCGGCGGGTCGGGCGCGGCGCGGCTGCTGCCGCTGCTCGACTACGACGTGATCCGCGCCAACCCCAAGGTGCTGCTGGGCTATTCCGACATCACCGCGCTGCACTGCGCGATCCAGGCCCGGACCGGGCTGGTGACCTTCCACGGTCCCAACGGTTCCGGCAGCTGGAACAGCTTCAACGCCGACCAGTTCCGGCGCCTGTTCTTCGGGCGCGAGCTGATGCACTACCGCAACGTCGCCGAAGCCGGGGACGAGCTGGTGCAGCGGCGGAACCGGACCATGGCCATCACCGGCGGGCGGGCGCGAGGCGAACTGGTGGGCGGCAACCTGGCCGTTCTCACCGCGCTCGCCGGCTCGCCCTACATGCCGGACTTCGACGGCAGGATCCTGTTCCTGGAGGACGTGTCCGAGGCGCCGTACCGGGTCGACAGGATGCTGGGCACCCTGAAGCTCATGGGCGCGCTGGACCGCATCGCTGGCTTCATCTTCGGCGAGTGCACGGACTGCGGCCCGGGCGAGGGCTACGGGTCGCTGACGCTGGAGCAGATCCTCGACGACCACATCCGGCCGCTCGGCATCCCCGCCTACCGCGGTGCGATGATCGGGCACATCCGCAGGCAGTTCATCGTGCCGGTGGGCGGGCGCGTGGAGATGGACGCCGACGCCGGCGAATTCCGCCTGCTGGAGCCGGTGCTGCGCGGCTGAGGGCCCGCGGCTTCACCGTCGCCTCACGGACGCGCCATCGGCGCCCCGCGAAGGCGCGCCAGGATGTGCGCGTCCGCAACGGAGGAGGTGCATCATGGGCATGACCGGAATCCACCGCGCGCGCGACGCGCGCGCACGCTGCCACCCGTGGCTGTGGGGAGGGGCCGCGGCCCTGCTGTGCCTGCCGGGCGCGGCGATGCTGGCCGGCGCGGCGACCGGTGAATGCGCGCCGGGGCGTGGCTTCACGCCCCGGGCATCCGCCGGCTGGTGTGCTGTGCGTCCCCCGCACCGTACAGGAGGCTCGACATGCTGGGCAGGATCATCAAACTCGCCGTCGTCGCCGGCGCCGGCTACGCCGCCTGGAAGGCGTATGCCGATCGCGGGGCCGGCGGGGACTTCTTCGCGCAGGCGCTGCGCGAGGGCGCGCTGGAAGTGGAGTCCGCGCGCTCGGCGCAGCTGCGCGGCGCGTCGACCGGAGTGCGTCGCCTGGCGCAGCACATGGAGCACGCGCACGGCACCATCAACAAGCGCCTGTCGGAGGAGGCGGGCACCGAAGTGCCGGTGCCCGACGACGCGCAGCGCGCCGCCCTGCACGCCATCGAGGCGCACCAGGGCGATGCCTACGACCAGGCCTGGCTGCGCCACGAAGCCGACGCGCACGCGCGCGCCATCCGGCTCTACGAACGCGCGGCGAAGGGCAAGGGGCCCGGCGCCGACGTGGCTTCCGAGCTCCTTCCCGAGCTGCGGGCGCATGCCGAGGAGATCACGGCCCTGCGCGAAGGTGCGACCGCGCAGGCGGGCAATGGCAGCGGCGGGGGCGCGACGGACGACCGGCAGGCGCGCCCCGGCAACACGCCCGGGACGACCGGCGCCGAGGCCTGAGGCCGCGACCCGGGTTCAGTCGGCAGGCCGCCCCGGCGGCGCGGAGGGCAGGTCTCCGGCCAGGGTCCAGGCAAGGTCCCGGCCCTCGCGATCGCGCGCGATCCGCAGGCAGGCCGGGACGCCGGTCCCGAAGGGCTGCACGTCGGCGGCATCCTCTCCGGGCAGTGCGCAGGGCAGGACGTAGAGGCCGCCGAGGTCGATGCTGCGGCGCGCGTCCCGGCCCGCCAGGTCGCCGACGTCCGCGATCCGTCCGCCGCGCCAGGACAGCGGATCGTCGAAGCGCAGCAGCAGGTCCGCGCGCGCCGGCGGCTGGCCCGGCAGGACCAGGGTGCCTCCGTGCAGCAGCAGGTCGGGCCACACCGCGCCGTTCTCCGGAAGTTCCTCGTAGGCCGCGTGCGGCATGTCCGCGTGCGCGCCGGTGGCGATCGCGTCCAGCGCGGCCACCAGGGCCAGGAAATTGAGCTTGCGCAGGCGCTGCTTGCCGGCGTCGCCCTCGATGCCGCCGGACTCGACCAGGATCGTGGCCACGCCCGAGGCGGCGGTCAGGTCGCCGAAGGCGCGCGGGTTGAAGGTGTCGTCCCATTTCGCGATGTGCCCGGCGATATACGGCTCGAGCGCGGCGCGGATCGCCACCGACACGCCGATGGCGCGGGCGCGCGGCGCGTCGACCTCGCGGGCTTCGTTGAAGGCCGGGGCGAGCAGGGCGACGGCCGTGCCGCGCCCGGAGTCGCCGACGCGGTAGCCGGCCTGCTGGTCGTGCAGGTTGAAGCCGAAGGCGGGGCGCAGTCGCTCGCGCAGCGCGTGCAGCGCACGGCCCTCGGGCGTGGCCAGGGCGCGCGCGTCGCGGTTGATGTCGATGCCCTGGGCGTTGCGGCGCTGGAAGCGCGCGGCGCCGTCCGGGTTGACGATCGGCATGAAGTGCAGGCGCACCTGCCTGCGCAGGCGATCGACGAGCGGGTCGTCCGGATGCTCGCCCAGGAAGCGGAACAGGTCGGCCAGCGCCATGGTCGCGGTGCTCTCGTCGCCGTGCATCTGCGACCACAGCAGCACGCCAGTCTCGCCGCTGCCCCAGGCGACGTGGCGCAGGGGTCGGCCCTCGGCGCTCCGGCCCAGCGCCTCGACCTGGAAGCCGCGCTCGCCGGCGGCGAGGGGCAGCGCGATCGACCACCAGTGCTCCGGCTGGAAGCGCCGGTCCTCGAGGCCATCGACGCGCAGCCGCGCGTCGTACAGCGTGTCGATCCGCCCGAGCCAGTCGGGCGGCGCCGGTGTGGGTCCGGCGAGGCCGGCCGACGACAGCAGCAGGCCGAGCAGCAGGGCGAGGGCGCGGGGCATGGGCGATCTCCTTGCGGTGGACCTGCATCCTGCGCGGCGACCGGGCGCTGTCAAGCCGCGACCGCCTTCGCTAAGGTGTCGGCCTTGTTTTCCTGGCGGAGGCGGGCGATGCAGGGACAGTCGTGGACCCGGCGCGGGGTGCTGGCGGCGATGGCCGCGGGCGCGGCCTGCGCGGTGCTGCCACCGGGTGCGCGCGGGACGGGCGCGGCGCCCGCGGCCGGAGGCCTGGTGTTCCGCGACGTGCGCGTGGTCGATGGCACCGGCGCGCCGGCCCGCGCCGCCGACGTGCTGGTCCGCGGCGGGCGGGTCGAGCGCATCGGGTCGGTGTCCGCGGCGGAGGCGCGCGGGCTGCGCACGGTCGAGGGCGGCGGCCGCGTGCTTGCACCCGGTTTCATCGACCTGCACGCGCACGGCAATCCGCTGGAGCAGTCGTATGCGCCCTTCCTGGCGATGGGCGTGACCACGGTGGTGCTGGGCCAGGACGGCGGCAGCCCGGCGCTTCCCGGCGAGGGCACCGGCGCCGACGCGCTGGCGAAGTGGATGGACGCGGTCGCGGGCGCCGCTCCCGACATCAACGTCGCCACCCTGTCCGGGCACGGCGCGCTGCGGCGACGCGCGGGCATCGACGACGGCACGCGCGATCCCTCCGACGCGCAGCTGCAGCGCATGCGGGACATCCTCGACGCCGACCTGCACGCAGGCGCCTTCGGCATGTCGACCGGGCTCGAGTACGTGCCGGGGCGGTACGCGGGCACGCGCGAGCTCGCCGGGCTCGGCCCGGTGATCGCCCGCCACGACGGCGTGGCCATGAGCCACATGCGCTCCGAGGACGCCGGCGACGTGCGCGACTCGATCCGCGAGCTGGTCGCGGCCAGCGGCCCGGCGCGCGCGCACGTCTCGCACCTGAAGATGGTGTACGGCAAGGGCGAAGGCGAGGCCGAGGCGCTGCTGCGCTTCCTCGGCGAGGTGCGCCCGTCGGGCCCCCCGCTCACCGCCGACGCCTATCCCTACGCGGCCAGCTATACCGGGGTGGCGATCCTGTTCCCCGAATGGGCGCTGCCGCCCGCCGACTACGCCGCGGTGCGCCGCGCGCGCGGCGACGAGCTGCGCGCGTGGCTCGACCAGCGGATGCGGAAGCGCGGGGGGCCGGAGGCGCTGCTGTTCGGCACCGGTCCGCACGCCGGGCGCACGCTGGCCCAGGTGGCCGATGAAGCGGGCCGCCCGTTCCCCGACGTGCTGCTGGACATCGGGCCCGGCGGCGGCCAGGCGGCGCACTTCGTGATGGATCCGGCGCTGCAGGACCGGCTGCTTCTGGACCCGCGCGTGGCCGTGGCTTCCGACGGCTCGCCCGGCGGCAGCCATCCCCGCGGCGCGGGCACGTTCGCCAAGTGGATCGAGGAGTTCGCGGTGCGCACTCCGCGGGTGCCGCTGGAGGAAGCGGTGCGCAAGGCGACCACGCTGCCGGCGTCGATCCTCGGCCTGCGCGGACGCGGCATCGTGCGCGCCGGCGCGAGCGCCGACCTGGTGCTGTTCGACCCGGCGCGCGTTCGCGCCCGCGCCGACTACGTCGACCCGACCGCGATGGCCGAGGGATTCGACCTGGTGCTAGTCAACGGACGAATCGCGCGCGCGGGCGGCGAACCGGTCGCGCGCGCCGGGCGCATGCTGCGCCGCGGGGGCGCTGCGCAGGCGGCCGCCGCGCTCGGGTAGCATCCAGGCATGTCCATCGTCCTGACCGATTTCGCGCGCGGGCGCCTGTTCCCACGCGAGCCTCGCCGCAACACCATCCAGGACTGCGGTCCCGAAGGCTTCGAGCGCCACCTCAACGAGGTCCCGCCCTTGGCCGTGCTCGACGGCTACGCGCCGTTCTGCAAGCTGCACGTGCATCGCAACTGGACCTCGACCCGCTGCCTCGCGGTCCCGATCACCGCCGCCAACCGGCACCTGCTGCGCTCGGACTACGAGGCGCGCACCCGCGACGAACTGCCGGTGCTGGTGCGCTGGT